>JADMIO012720288.1_pt1 | contig 34434 bp, 35 predicted proteins | sample 8958161 | NCBI WGS metagenome assembly JADMIO01 (sample SAMN16585339, study PRJNA669376) | soil metagenome | isolation source: Crop rotation soil | place: USA: Cullars Rotation, Alabama | collected 2011
GCCGCGACTTCAAGTCACGTGAATTCCAAGCTTCGGATCCCACTGTGCTGGAAAGACCCTAAACGAATAAAGCAGAGTCGCCTCCCGTTCGCTCGCACCAGGCTCAAATAGCCACAATTTCGCATTTTCGGCAGCAGCTACCGCAAGGGCCTTCGTACCAGACACTACGCTGACCGAAATCACCTCACCGGAGGGCTGAACGAGGCATCGAAGGATGACCTCACCACCTACTCCTGCTTGCAGGGCTGGGACTGGGTACGGCAAAGAAGTGAGCCGCCTCATTTCGACAACCGGGTCTGGATGGGCACCGACTGTCCCGAGGCAAAATGCAACCAAGGCGCACAGAACGAAGGCTCGCTGTCTCATGTACTTAGCTCCGACTCCATCCTAACGCAGTTGAGGATTGACGTGAAGACCAAAAGTTGATAGAAAAAGTCTCACTAGGGCACGATTGGACTTCTTAGTACAGGGTGCTTGACATGAAACTGCTTACTTTTACGATTTGTACAGCGATGTCTATGCTCGCGGCAACCCCCGACTACTGCAAGGGGAAGCCCGTGACTATCACCACTCAATCTCTAAGCCGTGAATCCGAACAGGTCCGTCGTATGACCAAGGTCTTGGATGCGCTCGTGGAAAACCTTGATGCGCGCGAAGCTGAAACGCTTGGAGGCAAGGCGGAAGTGCGCAAACTGGTGGCAACCTACAAAGAGTACAACTGGATCGCAAGTGCAACTGTCACCACTTCGACTCCACGGATTCGAAACGACGCCTTCAAGAACGGCTGCGGTACCGACATCGCGGATGAGCATGTAGTGCTAGTGTTCAATAACAACGGCGCCCTTTTTCGAAAAGATCTCACCATCAACGTAGGCACGCTCTCCTATCAAGGTGGTATCGGTCGCACGATCATCGTGATCCTCCTTCACGAAATCGCTCACTGTGTATGGGATACGGGCGCAGAGCTCACAGGCTTTGCGCAGAGCGATGCTAACGATTCAGCAAAGAGCGCCGCCAACAATGCCTGGATCGTCTCTCACTTTCCCAAAACAATCCGTGCTGCACAGAAGGTAGTCCAATGAACAAAAACGCATTCGATCCGACAATAACTACTACCCTGGCATTGCTTCGATCAGGTCGATATTACGAAGCTCGAACCCGTGTTGATCAGCTTGGCAATCTCATTCCCAGAGACGGGGCACGCCTCAAGGACGACATTACCGGCCTAACAGCGGCTTCGCTTGTGGCTGAGATTGCTATCTATTTCGAGGAAAGGAGCCGGCTTGATTTCCTCGTTGCTGACGCGCCACACGTAATCACCGCCATTCAGACAAACACTCTCACTCACACGACAGGCGATACTGTACCCTGCCTCGTTAGAGCACGCTGCTGGTATATTCTTCAATATTCTATTAGTCTGTACTTCAGAAATGAGTACGACCTATCTCTCTGCTACATACAGCGCTGCATCGACACCATCAGAAGCATTACGCCAGAGCCTTTTCCGGGCACCCTAGGGCACCTATATTTTTGGAAAGGAAATATCAATAGGCATAGACAGGATTACGCTCAAGCGATCACTTGCTATCAAACATCAATGCAGTATGTCCAGCGGCATTTAGTCTCTCGCGCCACCACAGACCACGCGCACGTTGATTTCTGCCTATACCGAATGGCCAACATACTCGCCCTAGGTTTAGGTTGGACTTATCTCCGATCCGGGGCCCTCTCATCAGCCAAGTCCTGCTTGTTGACCGCGCAGCCCTTGGTTGAGTTGGCATTGAAGCACGACAAGCTTCGACGATCCCACTTCCTGATGCTGCTCGCGATGGTTTTCCGGGCGGAGGCTGGTACCTTAGCAGAGGAAAACACTAAACTCAACCAGTCCATACGACTCCTAGCGCGGGCGGCCAGAACGTTTAAGGACGTCGGCGATTACGGCCATCGCTTGAACCTGTCTAGAGTACACTACGAACTCGCCGTGGCAAACGCCAACGGGCCGAACCAGAAGAACTTAGTGCGCGCCGGGGTTCATGCACGTCTCTCGGAGCGATACGCCAAAGAATCGGAAGATGGTGAAAGCTGGTGCCTCGCGAAGCTTATAGCCAGCCGAATACAAAGGCGTTGGCTTGACAGCCAAGCCGAAATACTTCCGAGGCAAGAGCAGTTGCGTATCCTTCGGCACGCGCTAAGCATCACAGAGGCGGCCGAAACTAAAGCTCGAGAAACAGGTCAAGTCTTGGCAGAGTACGAGGCATTTATCGAACAAGGCGAAGTGATGTCCTCGATGGGCATGTTAGATGACAAGTCACCATCACCGTTTTACCAAGCCGCACTCAGAAAATTTAATGGGGCTCTGGATCGAGCGCCTGGCTGGCGACACAAGTCAGTATGTAAGCTCCATCTAGCCCGAACGCATTTGCGCTTGCGGGACTCCGTCAAGGCGTGGAGCTATTTTAAAGAATACAAATCTGATGAACCTCAAATTACAAACGGATTCATTCTTTCCTTCGCAAAAATGGTTGAGCACGAACTGGAAGGCGCCTATTTTATCATCGATCCCAGGCGCATTGAATCAGGGGTCAACATCTATTCGGAACTGGAAAGGGAGCTCAGGCATTTTCTCGTGAGAATGGTACAAGAGTCAGATAAGAAGGAAGACGCGCTGAGACGGCTCGGCGTCAGTAGGCAGACTTACTTCAACTGGAAGCGTCAATTCGACGAATCCGGCGAACCTAAGCGCCTCGCTGAACCGTCATAAATCGAAGCTTCTGTGCGGGCGAAACCACCTAGCCGTCGCCTATGTTTCTCCTTCGCCGAGCGGCTACTCATCAATGGCTTGCGAGATTGCGCACCCCGATTTCGGGCCCCGAATGGAGTACAAAGTGGAATCCTGACCTCTGAGAACGTTAGCGATTCTTAGCAGATGCCAGCTTCGGCAGCTGATACTATGCGTCGACGATGAGCGCTCGGACCGAGGCACAATGCAGCCCCAATTTGCCGCTGAGCGTGCTCAGCTTATGGATCGCCGACGTAGGAACACATCCAGTCATTCCGTTCGGTTAGAATCACGAACAATGACCGACAAGCAAATCAAACGTGCGGTGGAGGCGTCAATCGACGAACTGAAGGCTGAGAAGCCCCCGCTTATTTTCGCCAAGGTTCACGAACGCACCACCGCTCAGCCGCTCGCGGTACACATCGGACAGCATTTCGAGGGCCGGAACGTGGATACCGGTCGACCTGCTCAGCGTGCATTGCTCGCTTTTGATCGAAAGGTATGAATCTCTGTAAACTGTGCGTGCGGGACCGCCCACTCGTCGAGGGGCATATACTGTCGGAATTCCCTTACGCCGATCTGTACGATCAGGACCGCCACAAGTTTTGGCAGCTGCATACTGACGAGACCGAGAGGAATATCAAGCGCCCGCGCGGGTCCGCGAAAAAGGCGAGGAGAGGGAGCGAGAACAGCAAGCCGAACGGGATCGCCGGCAGACCCAGCGCAAACTCGAAGAAGATGCTCGCCGTCAGAATGCGGAGCAGCAGCAACGGTCTGACAACTTCATGCATGACGTCGACGAGTGGAATCGGGCCGGAAGGGCACGGGCCTACCTCCGGGCGTTCACCGCGCACCACGAGGTCGCGGTAGGGCCAATTTCTCCCGGCAGCGAAGTTGACGGTTGGCTGCGTTGGGTCGATTGGTGCCTCGCTTGCATTGAGCCACTTCTGAAGGAGGGAGGCCCGAAGGAGAAGCCGTAGCGTTTGATCGCGCCTGGCCATCTGCCTCGTCGTACCATATAGCAATTCGCGACGCCCCTGCCCCCTAACAATTCGTCTCACTTGCACGAGCTTGAGGCGCGCTTGGGGGCGGACTGGCGCAACATTCGGAAGGCTGGTGATACAACCGCTGCCCGACGGAAAGAATTGGCCGAGTGTTTCCAGCGTTTGGGCTCTCCAGATACGAGCCTAGTCGTTTTCGGCTCCGTTGCTCGAGAAGAAGGGCAGCGACCTGGGATTGGATCCTTTTGGTAGACGGTCAATCGGTTCCAGAGCACAAGGAGCAGGAGCGCGAGATCCAACGCGGGCTACTCTCACACAAGTTCATCGAGCCCGGGACCAGTGGCGTGTTCGGGCGCATGGTCGGCAGTCATGACCTCGTTCACAACATCGGCGGCGAAGATCACCTGAACTCGAACACCACTCGTCGAGTGTTGCTCCTTCTGGAGTCACGCCCGGTAGGCAACGGTGAAGCCTATGATCCTGTCCGTCGGCAGATCGTGCGGCGATACCTAGAGGATGATCGCGGCGTAACCCAGAGCGGGAACGATGTCCGCATACCGAGATTCCTACTCAACGATCTCACGCGCTACTGGCGCACCGTTACCGTCGACTTCGTCTACAAGCAGCGAGCGGACAATCACAAGAAATGGGGTCTGCGCAACGCGAAGCTCCGTATGTCGCGCAAGCTCATCTTCGCCTCTGGGCTAGCGCATGTCTTTCTTGTGCCATCTGGACCCAATAGCGGACTCTGCCCGGAATGATTTGACAGCAGCGAAGTCGGTCGCTCGCCTTACTGCTTACCTATCTGACCAATTGGCCAAGCCGCCGCTAGAGACTATTGCCAAGCTATGCGCAACTTTACCGATCAGAGATGAGACCATCCGCGCAATCTTTGACAACTACGACCGCTTCTTAGGGATTCTTGATCACCACGACAAAAGGGAAGAACTCGAGCGCGCGCAGAACCATGATGAGCTTCGAGCCTCCACTGCGTGGATTGAGATCCGCGAAATCAGTCATCCATTTCACGACGGACTTGTGAATCTTTTCCTTCGGGATGACGATCAATTAAGGCAGTTGGCTATGAGATACGGGGTGTTCTAATGCGGCAAATCGGCTTTTCAACAGGAGCAGTGGCACGGGGAGACTTCCGTTCGGCACTCACGTCCCTCCGCGCGCATCAGGTGAATGTCGTTGAACTCTCCGCTCTGCGGTTAGGCGAATTGGAGCCGCTCGTCCGTGCGATACCTGAGCTCGACCTAAGATCATTCGCATTTGTGTCTGTCCATGCTCCCAGTCGGTTCGCGCCGGAAGAGGAAATCCGGGTGCTGGACCAGTTACAGGCATGTGTGAGTTATGGTTATCCCATTGTCGTGCACCCCGACGTGATGTTCACGCCACGAAGGTGGGCGCCATTGGGCGATCTTCTCCTCATCGAGAACATGGACAAGCGCAAACCGGTCGGCCGCACCGTGGATAAGCTTCGTGATTTATTCGCCATCCTGCCGGACGCAGGATTCTGCTTCGATGTTGGGCACGCCCGCCAAATCGATCCCAGCATGACGGAGGCTGCGCTGCTTCTTCATGAGTTCGGTCCGCGACTCCGAGAAGTGCGTATGAGCGAGGTCAACACGGGCCAGCCGCCACGATCCCATTTCGGCGAATGCTGTCGCTGCGTTCAGTTCCGTGATGGCCTTCGTACCCGAGGATGTTCCCATCGTCTTGGAGACCCTGATCGATGAAGGACAGAGCAGTATCCGCTCCGAAGTTCATCGAGCACAAGAGGTCTTCGGAGCCGTGGTGGCTTGACCGGCAGTATTCCGCTCGTATTCCACTTAGGGAGTTTTGAGCGATACTAGGGAAACTGAGTTCACCTTGGGCTTCTTTGGTGGACGTCCTAACTCGCTATCAACCGAGTCAACAGCGTTTTCCCAAGCTGGCATCGTTTCGGCCAACTTCAAGATTCGCGGCGGCTTGCGTAGCTCCTCGATTCCCCTAGTTGTTCGGGGCACAGCCGGGTCCAAGCCCTTCAGAAATTATGCGTTTTTCCGTTTGACGCAAGTGTTCCACTTCTATGTGCGCTCCAAACCCATCGCGGCGCGGCAAGAGTTGGACCGCTCGGTCGCAAAAACCCGCAAAAGCATGGGACTTGTTAATGATCGGCAAGAAAAGGCGACCGCCGAAAGTTGGCCCAAGGCGACGCCCTTCCATGGCCAAGGGGGTGAAGCGCACCATGGGTGTCCCCCAATTTGTACCCCAATGTTCCTTCCAGGTTCCTTTTTAGTGGGACGCATTACCATCGGCTCTACGAACTTTCAACGTATTAGGATGCTACAGGATGTAGTGCTCTCTACAAAAACGGATTGAGGTGCTAGCGGGAGCAATCTCGTGGGGGTTCAAGTCCCCCTCTCCGCACCATATTTATTAGTAAATTAGGCGGCCCTTAGGCCGCCTGAATTTTTTCCCCGCCGTGCATTTGCTAAGCCCCTACCAAACAGTAAATTCTTTGACGTCGCAAGGCGATTCGCGTGCGGAGGGGAGATCCGCACACCGGGTTCGATCATCCGGATCATGCCCCCGAGGAATCAACAATATCACCGTTCAAATCACGCCTTTGGACTGTAGGGCTTGCAATTGCGGCTGAGTGTATCCGAGCAGATCGCCATAGATAGCTCGGTTATGCTCTCCGATGCCAGGCGGAGGCTGATCGAGGCTGATGGTGGAGTCAGAGAAAACGATCGGCACGCCGGGGCCAAAAACATCAGCGCTGCGGGTTGCCGGATGATGGAGCCGCATGGTTTCGCCTCGGGCGACCACACGAGAATCGCGCACTGCTTCAGCGGGATTGCGCACTTCAGCCGCCGGAACGCCGGCGAGGCTTAGGATTTCGACGACTTCCTTGTTCGATCGCGCGCCAGTGAATTCGCCCACGATACGGTCCACCTCGGTTACGTTTCGAACGCGGGCATCGCGTGTTCGGAAGCGCTCGTCATCGCACAATTCCGGACGGCCAATGGCACGGAAGAGAGAAGTGGCGAACGCTTCGGTGGGTGCGCAAATCGCCACGTGACCGTCAGCTGTGGCATACACACCGAAGGGTGCCAAGCGAGGCACGGTCTGTCCCGTGCGTTGCGGGACGCCGCAGCTTTCCAGCAGATCGAACGGTTCACAGGCGACCATTGACGTCATGACGCCGAGCATTGAAACGTCGATGTGTTGGCCCACGCCGGTACGTTGTGATTGATGCAGGGCGGCGAGCAGACCAATGACGCCGAACAGGGGCGTGCAGAGATCGGCGAAAGGGATGCCAACGCGGACCGGGGGATCACCGGCGGCACCCGAAGTCATCATCACTCCACTGAGGGCCTGGATGATCGCATCCATGGCCTTGCCCGATCCTTCGCCGAAGCTGCCGAAGCCGGTGATGGAGCAGTAGAGCAGCCGGGGATTGAGGCGATGAACGTCGGCGTAACCGGCGCCGAGGCGGTCCAGCGCGCCACGGCTAAAGTTCTCGACCAGCATGTCTGCTTTCTGAACAAGCTTTTCGAATACTGCTCGGGACGCGGGATGCTTCATATTCAACGTGACGGCCTGCTTGTTGCGAAGGCGGTTGATCGCCGAGACGGAGATGTCGTCTGGGTGCTGGCGCGTTAGATGTGGTCCTTCGGGACCGAGATAGGGAGCGTTGGCGCGGCAGGTGTCGGGTGACGACGGGTTTTCAATCTTTATCACGCGCGCACCGAGTCCGGCCAGCAGGAAGGTGGCATAGGGACCGGCTAATGCGGTGGTGAGGTCCAAGACGGTGATGCCTTCTAGTGGACGTGAATTCGACATTATGAATTACTTCTCCGGTAGAACTGGACACGATCGTTGACCCACTCGAATTCTGCCTTCAGGCCGGCCCGGCATGTGATGTCGGTGACGTAGCGCGCGACGGCGCGGCCGCGTTCCTCGTCGCCTAAAACTTCTGGTTGAGATCGCCTGTTGACGAAACAGGGAGTGAATCCGGCGGTCTTGATGCCAGCGCGATCGAATTCGCAATAGGCGATGATCGCGTTTTTGGCCTCGGGATGAAATGGGTAGGTGAGGTACTCGGGGTCAGGCTCGAAGCCGAAGAGTTTGCGGCGGCGCTCCGCCCAGGCACGGCGCTCAGGGCTGGAGTTCCCGTCGATATTGAGCGCCTTGGTCGAGATGGCGAAGTTCCCCAACCCGTGGAAGATGGGCCGATCTTTGTAGACTTCCATCCCCTGCAAGATGTGCGCGTGGTGCCCGACAACCGCATGGGCGCCCGCATCGATTGCAGCCTTCGCGATCTGGCGCTCATACATGGCGATAGTTGCCGGAGAGTGGCCAAGGCCCTTATGAAGAGCCACGACCACGATGTCGACCTGTCGGCGGAGGGCTTCTACGTCCGTAGCCATCGCGTCCAGCGTCTTGGGATCGGCGAAGGTGTATACGTCGGGTGGTCCACCCGGAGATGCATAGTTGAGCTCGTAGTGAGTGAGGACATGGACGTAGGCGCAACCCGCGCGATTCGGTCCCGCCCAGGATTCTCGCGGGCCAACGCAGTTGTAACTCAAGAACCCCAATCGTAAGCCGGCCCGTTCGATCAAAGCAGGACGCCGCGCGTCAGCAAGATTCAAGCCGGCCCCGGTAGTCGCGATCCCCAGTCGCTGCAGTTCAGCAACGGTGTCCTCCACGCCCTGTGGTCCAGCGTCGGCGATATGATTGCCTGCGAGCGTGACGACGTGAAACCCGGCTCGCTGGAGCGCTGCGAGGTTTTCCGGGTCGCTGGCAGGAGCGGGTACGTCGAATTGCATATCGGTGCCGCGCGCCGTGTGTGGCACTTCCACATGTCCCACGAGAACATCACCGGCTCCGAGGCGCGCGCGGGAGAGATCGAAGAGCCCGTCCGGATCAGGCTCGTCGAGGATCAGGTCGCCGACGAGTTGCATCGTGAGCAGATCAGACATGAACTTGTGTCCAGCCGAGGAAACTCAATGTATACATGAGAGCGAACAAGTCGAGGTGCATTGATAGAATCGTAAAGACGTGACGCGACCAACGAAAACAAACCGGCCCATGCGTGAGGTGGCTTACCATCACATCCAGCGTAAGATTTCGACGCGCGAGTTGCGGGCTGGCGAAGCCGTTTCCGATGTTACGATCTCTAAGGAATTGGGCATCAGCCGCACCCCGGCACGCGAGGCGATTCGCCAGTTGGTGAGCGAGGGGCTTCTGGAATCGCGGACTGGTCGCGGCGTGGTGGTGATTACTCTCGATAGGGACGATATCCGGGAGTTGTTTGAAATTCGTGAAGCCCTGGAGGGTTTGGCGGCGCGAACGGTAGCCGGCCGGGCTTCGGCGGGGGAAATTCGCGACATCCGCTCCGTCGGTGGGGCGCTGACCGCGTTGATTAAGGAGTTGGAGGCCAGCCGCAAGCCTACGCTCGACGAGAAACAGATGGAGAGGTTTGAGGTCGCTGATCTTGCCTTTCATACCTACCTGATGAAGCTCGCAGGTAACAAGAGAAGCCTGAAGGTGCTGGCGGGCATCCGGCTTTTGATCCGCATTTTTGCGGCGAGGCTCGGCGGGCACAACCTGGCGACGTTGAAACAGATCAATCGCGATCATCTGGACTTGATTGCAGCGTTGCAGGCGGCTGATACGCAAGCCGCGGCGGAGTGTGTCAGCCGCCACATAGCGAAGAGCCAAAAAAGCCGCCTGGAAGAATTCGACCAGCGGGAGCGCGAAGCCGCCTTGCCGCAGGATGTCGAGTCCTTCATGAAGCAGATCCGCGCGGAATTGACTTAGCCGATCCGTCATCGGCGCACCACTCGATCCAGAAAGCGGGATGCATTGCGGCGCATATTCCCGGCGTCCCAAAGTCGGGCGTCGACCATGTCCGCATGAACAGAGAAGACCGGAATGCCCGCCTCTTCCAAGGCGATTTCCACGAAACGCGTTCCGGTGGCCGATGGACGGGTGCCCAGAGGCGTCAACACAAACGCGGCGTCAATTCGGTGGGCGCGAGCCTGCTCGACGATCCATTCATTGGCCCAAGGAGGGTTATGAAGCTGCTCATTCATGCTGACCGTGCGGCTGGCCAGCGCCAACAGGGGATCATCCAAGCCGTAGCGAATGTATCCATCGGGGCCGAAGGCAAGATACATGGACCATACGAAGACGGCTCCGTGGGATTCCTCGAAGGCAGTGTAGAAATCCATGTCGTACCATAGGCCCGCGCCTACCCACATGAGGCGCAACCGCTCCTGCGGGTAAGCGGCAATACCTTTGTTCGCCCGGTTTACCACTTCATCGCGGAACGCACGCGCATGTGACACTGCCCACTCTGAACCGCGCTGCCATTGGGCGGCCATCACGTTGGTGATTTGCTCCTGCATGCGCACCGGCGTCTTTCGAGCGCTACAGATGGCGTGCTTGGCTTCCTCGAAATACTCTTCCTGGCGGTTTACTTGTTCCATCAGGTTGCGGAGTTGATCCACGTCGAATTGCTTGCCTGAGATTCGCCCCAGCGACTGAATCAGACGCTTGAATTGGCGAACCATGAACTGCAAGCGATGCTCTTCGTATAACTCCCGCCAATGGTGGCGGCTGAGATCCCACCAGCGCGGGGGAAGATGCGTCGCCGCGGGGGCATCGAGCAGGACCAACTCCGCTTGAGAGTACCGCGCCCATGTTTCGAACACGCGCTGAACGCAATCGCAGGTGAGGCGAGCGGCAAGCAGCGCTGGCTTCGGTAGCCCACCCCACGGGGCCTGCGCGGGGTCACCCAACACGGTTGAAGCCATGGACAGACTACAGTAGCGGCACAACCCTGGATGGAAGCCCGCCTCATTCAGCTTGTCTAAATAGTAAGGAGCGAGCCGCTTGGCGGACACTACAGCGGCCCACCACTGATTGCTGACCATTGGCACGTCCATCACCTGAAATAGCTCCACCGGCATGTCAGCCTGGCCGATGGCGTAGGGGGCGCGATTCTCGAAAACCCGTTGACGAAGCGCGGTAAACCATGCCTTTTGACCCTCGGACGCTGCAAGAGTGGATGCGAGTTGCTTCTCAAGCATGGTTGGCTCCGCGCGCAAGACTATCGATGAACGCCGCTATGGATTCGCGGGCGCTGGAGTCCCGAACCACCAAACTGGGGACCGCCTGACTCTCGAGCCATGCCGCCTGCCGAGGGTAATCCCAGCCCACGACGTCATCTTGAAGAGGGATGTAGAACAAGACGCCGTCTACGCGACTTCGATCGATCTCTTGCTGGAACCACGTATCGCGATCTAGCGCCGGCTGGATGCGTGGACTTACTTCGTCATAGAAGTATTTTTCGAAGATCGCTGTGACCGGGCCCGTGTCTGTGCGAACATCCTGATTTCCAGCCGCGCGGGAGCCGTGCCAGTCGTCCTCGGATACAACGTAACCACCCGCTGCCTCGACGATGAGATGCAATGATGTGCCGTCCAGTGGGGCTCCCTTGATCAGCATACGGGGGCGGTTGACTGCGATCGGGGTGCGGAGAGCGTCCAGTTGCACCGCCACTCGATCCGCGAAAGTCCCACGATTATCTGTGTAGAACCTGCCGATCAAATCCAACCCGCCCGAACCCTGCATAAGCCCGTCGCGCCTCTTTTGCAGGATTTCCCGGACGCATCCGCGCGCGCGGTTACTCTCGGCGATGGCCTCGCGCAACGCACTATCAGATACCCCGAAATCGCGCGCCATCTGACGCGTACGCTCTAGTCCATAGTCATAGGACTCCGGCTCGCGCGTGTGGAGAAGATTGTAGAAATACAGCTTCGGAATCGCGGTTGAATGCCGGAGGCGCGCGAACTCACGGAGATACAGATAAAGCTTGTGCTCGTACTCAGACGTTCTCGGGATTACTACCATCTCCAGGTCGCTCCATGCCCCCGCGCATAGACGGTCGAAGATGACGCGAATTCTCCGGTCAAACACGTCCTCCATGAAACGGTCCGCGTAAGGAGTTGGCTCATTGTCACCTTGGAGCAGGCGCGGAGCGTATCCGGCAGCCCTGAGGATTTCCCAAGGCACGGTGTTCGACGTGATGCCAGCAGCGCGAATCATGCCATGGTCTCAACTGCTTGCGGTTTGGCGCTTCGCAGACGCAGCATAACCAAGTCGCAAAGAGCGAGTACGGCAGCACCCGCGACGAAGATCCAGCCGGCGGTGAAGCCGCCCGTCGTGTCTCTCAAATAACCCAACATCTGGGGACCCAGGTAGCCAAAGATGCCGCTGCCTAAACCCACGATCCCCATCCCCTTTCCGACCTCATCCTTCGGCAGCAGGGAGCTCGCGATCGCGTAGATCTGATTGGTGGCGGCATGGCCCATCGACACGATCAACGCGACTGAAATCCTGAATACCAGCAGGTCGTGAGACATAACGGCGAAGCTGGCGGGAATCAGAAGGACTGCGATTGCGATCATCATGTTCCAGCGTGAATAACGGTCACAGAGATAGCCGAAGGTCAGGTTCAGCGGAATGCTTACGAGGTAGCTGGTACTGATGATGGCGGCGGCGTCTCTCGGACCGAGGCCGAAGACCGATTGCACCGCATAGGGAACAAAGAACGTAACGCTGAACCCGCCCAGGTTGATGAGCCCGAGAAGGATCATGCCCCAGATAATCGGATTGCGAAGGGCGGCGAGAGTAAGTGTGCCTGTGAGTGGAGTGCCGTGCGGTCCGGGAGCACCAGCCGATTGAGAGCGTTGGCGATGGTAAAGCAGGCCGAAGAGGAGCGCGCCAGCCAGAGAGATTGCTGCGTACCCCTGTATGCCCCCGCGCCAGCCCAGTGTCTCCGCCAAGCGGGTGCCGAACGGTGCCCCAATCACAGACGCGAACGCCGCCATCGCCCCTAAAACGCCCATCGTGCGGCTCCGATACCGTTCAGGCGTAACCACCGCCATGGCCGTGAAGACGCCGATAAAGGCGGTCCGGTAGCCGATCAGCCAGAGAGCCCGAAACGCCAAGGCTACTTCGTAGCGGACGGCTTGCGAGAGGCTGAGCAATCCGCTTGCGGTGACGGCCAAGCCGATCAGAAGTGCGCGTTTCTCACCGATGCGTGCGGCGAACACGCCTGCAGGAAGACTCACGAATAAGGCGATGATGCCGTACATTCCCGTGAAAAGACCCATCTGGGAGTAAGAGGCGGCCAGATCCTTTTGGATGGCGGGGAGCAGCGGAGAGAAACCCAAGCTCGCCATCTGGATCGCCATCATTGCCGCTATCACCGCTGCGGCGGATAGCTTCCAGTTGGGCGTGGCGGGCTGCGGAGGAATCACTCCACGTGAGTATACACGCCCGAAAGTATACAGAGTGGATACATGCGGCTTGCCGCCCATGTGGGCGGCTGCTAGAATTTGTTGCGATATGACCAAGATTGGCTCGATACTAGCGCTTTTACCGCTGCTGGCTGGAGCCCAAGACAATGGAGTGATAGCGTTTGGAACGAAGCTCGTGCCGAAAACGCAGGTGGCCCAGTCGCAGGCGTTCGCCAAATCGTTGGCTAAGCCAGACGCGCCCGCTTGGCAGGCCAAGGGCGATCAGCGGAGGACCTATCGTTTCCCCGGGACCGAGACAGATCTGCCGTACCGCGTCTATGTGCCGACCACCTGGGATGGGAAATCGAAGCTGCCTCTGGTGCTGATGTTGCACGGCGGCGGCAGCAATGAGAGTCAGTATCTCGATCAGAACAATAAGCAACTCTTGAAGCTCGCCGAAGAGCACGGGTACTTGCTGGTGTCTCCCATGGGCTGGAGTCCATTGGGGGCATTCGGAACGTGCCTTCGTCTTCCCGCCGTGTTCGGACAAGCCGAGACTGCTGCACAGCAGCGGGCGACAGCCTGTGTCCAGAACGCCCAGACTTTGGAGCGAAGCGAACAGGATGTGATCAACGTGCTGGAAATGGTTCTCAATGAATATCCGGTCGATCGCTCGGCGATGTTTCTGGCCGGTCACTCGATGGGAAGTGGCGGAACGTGGTATCTGGGGGCCAAATACGCCGAATATTGGAAGGCGCTTGCTCCGATGTCCGGCCCATTCGTGGAACAGGCTACTTATCCTTGGGATCGCATTCGTAAGATGCCAATCTTTATGACCGAAGGAACGGGAGCCACACCGTCGCTGGCGGGCAGCCGGGTGATGCAGGAGTGGATGAAGTCGCAGGGGTTCGCTTTGGAATACATGGAGGTAGACGGGGATCACGGCCGGATGGTCCCACTGGTCTTGCCTACCGTCTTCGATTTCTTCGATCGCCAACGCAAGCTTTGATCGGGAATCCTTCTCGAGCGATCTCAATTCCGGATTGGTGTCCGACACTGTCGCTGCAATAGAATCACCCTGGATATCCACGTTCCCCGAGAGAAAGAACACACCATCAAGGAGCGAAGATGAGCAAAGATAGACGCGCGTTTCTCCGGATCGCTGGGGGCGCCTTGCTGGCGGGATCCGCCGCGCCACTTGCGATAGGGGCGGACGCCGCGAAGGTTTTCATTCCGCACGCGTCGTGGGATTGCGGGATGAGGGAGGGTATCCCGAATCCGGAGAGTGGGGTTGTGATCTTCGAGGCACAGATGAGGCTTGACCGTGTGGCGACGATTGGCAAAACGCCGTACGGCAACCGTCGCGCCGCAGTGGGGCTCGAAGGTACAGTGACCGGCCCCAAACTCTCGGGCACCGTGATGACAGGAGCGTTGGACGTCGAACTCACGCTTGCCAACGGCGTTGTGGAGATCGAAGACTTCTTCGTCTTCAAGACTGAGGACGGCAAGTACATCTACTCGCGCAGCGCGGGCGTGGGCGCCGATTCGAAGGACGTGCGCGTCGCCATGGACTTTGAGGCCCCCAACGGAAGCCCCGCGGAATGGCTGAATACGGGCAAGTATGTTGCCCGGCGCACTTTGGACGAAAGCGCGAAGACGTTCACTTTGCGCGTTTATGACGTCTCGAAGGTCGCCATCAAGACCGATCAGGCGAGCGCAATCCGCATCGCCAAGCCCAACGGAGTTCCCTTTCAGCCGTGGGACTACCGGCAGAAGGATCCGGCGGAGAAGCCGGGCAAGGAACTCATCGTCGAGTCCGTTGGACTGAGCCCTTCGCAGCGGGTGGGCCCCAGCAAACGCGGCAATCGCAATATCATCCCGATCACCGGCGGCGACTTGAGCGGGCGCATAACGGGTAAGGTGCTCGCCGGGGGCGCGGACTACCAGAATCTATCTGGTCCACCGGCGATCGATGCTCGTTACCTTTGGCAAGCCTCAGACGGCGAAGTGATCATTGTCCGCAACACAACATCTGCTGCTGGGGGATTGGTTCCAACATTTGAAGCCCGCGTGGACGGCCCTTATGCCTACCTTAATACGGGCCTTTTCCTGAGTTCGAACCCCGGCATGGCCAATGGCGGGGTGAAGATCACGATGTACGACAGCACGAAATAGAGCAAGGAGACCGCATGCAAATTAAGAAGACACTCTCAATCGCCTTCGGCGCCGCCGCGCTCATTTTCACTCTCGTTGCGCAAGGTACGGGCGAGAAGATCCGCGTCGTGAACGTCGCGCAGAAGGGCAATCCGCCGACGGGCCCCAATCCTGTGGTGATCGAGCATGACCAAGGGCTCGCGACGCATACGATCTATCGTCCAGTGAACCTATCCGCGTCCAAGTATCCATTGCTTGTATGGGGCGAAGGTGGCTGCGCGAAGAATGGGTTGACGTTTCCTGAGTATCTGACCGAGATTGCATCGTATGGGTTCGTGGTTCTGGCTGACGGACCGCCCGTGGAGAATGCTGGTGGACCTGGCGCTGGCAAGGGCGGCGCTGGCAAAGGTGGACCCGGCGGACCGCCCCAAGCGAAGGGTCCGGGCGGGGCACCTGGAGCAGGAGCACCCAAGGGCCCAGGAGCTCCCGGCGGCGGGGCCAACATGCTCAACGGCACGGCGCTCATCGCGTCGATTGACTGGATGGAAAAAGAAACGAAGGACTCCAGCAGCCGCTTCTATAAGAAGGTGGATACATCGAAGGTTGCCGCGATGGGCATGTCCTGTGGAGGCCTTATGTCGTACGGTGCCTCGGGCGACCCGCGCATCGCCACCGTCGGCATCTGGAACAGCGGGATGTTCGATCCAAAGGATCAAAAAATCCTCGACGGTATTCATTCTTCAGTGATCGTCATCACCGGCGGCGACAGCGATATCGCGCACGACAACGGGAAGAAGGATTTTGAGGTGATGCCGGCGCGTGTGCCGATTTTCTACGGCGTATTTCCGTCGGTGGGCCACGGCGGGACATATAACCAGAACAATGGCGGACCATTTGGGCAAGTCGCGGTGGCTTGGCTGAAGTGGCAGCTGCAGGGTGACAAGAGCGCCAAGGGCAAGAAATACTTTGTAGGCGACAAGTGCACTCTCTGCACTGATTCCAATTGGCAGGTGCAGTCACGATCGCTACGGTAGTGTCCGGGCGATACTGCCGGGATGGAGCCGAGAAGCCAGCAATCAGGAATTTCGCGTTAACGTGCATTTGCTTCGCCGAGAATCTGCCGCCGGTCTTCAAAGCGAATCTAAATCCCGCGAAGTAGAGAATAGGGGCGCCGCAAGCGGTTGCCGGCGCCCCAAAGATTCACCTGCTACTTGATACCTTTCGTCTCCACGTGCCAGCCGGCTTCCTTGCACAGGCTGCAATCCGCGCCGACGAACATCTTGGCCTGGTCCTTCTCGCCTTTCAACTGCCACTTCAGCATGGCTACGGCGACCCGAGCGAAATCACCGCCGTTCGGCTGGCTGTAAGTGCCGCCGTGGCCTACGCCATCTTTGAACGTATGGATCGCAGGCACCTTGGTGATGCGCTTGAAGTCGTCCATTCCGTTCTCGTAAGCGATGTCGGTCTTGTCGCCCGTTACATAGAAGATCGGCGTGTGCAGCTTGTCCAGCTGATCCTTGCGAATGTCTTCCATCGCCGGAGCTCCGGGGCCACTGGGTGCGGGTAAGATGCCACTATTGAAGATGCCGACGAGCTTTACGCGAGGCTCCGTCGCTACCGCGTACGCTTGGATCCCTCCGCAAGACATCCCCATCACCGCGATCTTCGATGCGTCCAGCTTGCCCTTGTAAGGGCTCTCTTTGCGGTTGTTCTCCGCCAGAGCCCAGTTAATAGCGTCGATCAACTGCGAGGACTTTGTGGCGGGACCTGCCACCGGTCCGCCGCCGCCCTTCGGTGCTCCCCCTTTAGGGGCGCCGCCCTTACCAGCGCCTGCCGGGGGCGGAGCGACTGGTGGCCCGATCGCGATCGCCAGGAAGCCATGCGATGCAATCTCCATCAGGAAATTGCGATGGGCTAGCCCGTTATTTACGCAAGCGCCGTTGCCCCAGGCAATGATCGGCATCTTCCCCTTGACCTTGGAAAGGTCCTGCGGTCGATACACGGTGTGTGTCGGAAGACTCGAATCTTGCTCAAGGATCGCCTGGAACGGTCCCGTCCCCTCCTGCCCCCACGCAGAAGCTGCAACAAGAAAAAGCGCAAAAGTGAATTTCATTCTGAGGTCTCCTCTTGATATCCCAAACTTTAATTCGCCGGCTTGGGTTTGGCGGGCGCGGGTCTCGGAGGCGCCGGACCATTCCCGGCTCGGCCGCCACCAGGCGTGTAGTGATCCGCCAGTTGCTGGCTGTTGAAGCTGTACGAACCTGGCACCAAGTCCTCCCGCAACATCGTGGCCTCCCAAGTCGCATATTCGTCCGCCATCCGTCCGAACACTTCCGGCTGCTTCCGGCGAAGGTTGGCCCGTTCCAATGGATCGCTGGCGATATCGAAAAGGAACTGGTTGTCGTTGATCTTCAGCCACTTCATTTTGCCGTCGAGCATGGCGCGTTGAGCATTGGAGCGGTATCGCCAGAACAACTTGCGGGAGACAGGCGCGGCGCCGTTGGTCAACGTGGCGGTCAGATCCATCCCATCAGCCGGATAGGCCGCATCGATTTTCCCGCCCGCCATCGAAACAAAGGTAGGCATCCAGTCCATGGACATGCAGGCTTGCTCGCTGGTGCTGCCCGCCTTTATGTGACCAGGCCAGCGAGCGATTGCGGGCACGCGCAGACCGCCCTCGAGTAGCTCTGTCTTTTTCCCCGTGAACGGCCAGGTGTCGGAGAAACGCTCGCCCCCGTTGTCACTCGTGAACACGACCACGGTATTTTTCGAGAAGCTGTTGCGTTCCAGCTCCTTCAGAATCTTTCCGATCGCTGTGTCCATCTGGCGGACCATGGCTCCATATGTCGCAATTGTGCCAACCTCGAAAGTCGACATACCGCCCGTCAGTGCCGCTGCTTCATCCTCAGGTCCCTCCCAGGGCCAGTGCGGCGCGTTGAAATGAACGCTCAGCATAAAGGGTTGCTTGCGGTCTGTGTATTCTCGGATGTGGTGAACGGTCTTATCGGCGATCAAGTCCGTGAGATACCCGTGTTCCTCGGTCTTGACTTCCCCGTCCCACAGCCCTGGCTCAGAATTCGGGTCACCCACGCGATGCGTGAAGTAATCTAGCGCTCCATTAGCGAATCCCCAGAAGTGATCGTAGCCATACTTTGTGGGGCCGAACTGCGGCACATCGCCGACGTGCCATTTGCCAATGAGTGCCGTTCCATATCCGGCTTGTTTGAGCGTCGAGGCGATGGTCGGGTGCCCCGGGGGCAAGCCCACCTTCGCGCCATTGCCCAGGGGCTCGTATAGGCCCACTTCTACCCTGTACTGGTAGCGCCCCGTCACCAAACCCACGCGTGTCGCTGTGCAAACCGCGGAGTTGGCGTAGGCATGCATCAGCTTCATGCCGTCCGCTGCCAACCGGTCGATAACCGGGGTTTTGTAATCGCGCCGGCCGAAGCAAGATACATCTGCGTAGCCCATGTCGTCCGCCATAAGAAAGAGGAAATTGGGACGGTCCGCGGCATTGGCGTCACGGACGAAAAAGGTGAAGGGAGCCGCTGCGGCCGCGGCCTGAATCATATGGCGTCGGGTGACACTTCTCGAGGCGCGGGTCTTACTTGGGTGTTGGGAAGCTCTGCCAGCAGACGAGAGGGGCTTTGGCATCACTAGATTGTACATATGTATCCAGCGTGTATCCAGCCCTGCCACTCGCTGGGAAACTACCCTCGCTTGCGCGGGAATCTATGGTTACAACTGGGAAGTGACTCCCTGCCCGTGAATGGCAAGCTGTTTTTTCCCGCGGGGACGCAACGTGCCGCAATCGCCGTTGACGGAGCCACTGGTGAAACGCTTTGGACCTACCGCGTCTCCGCTGATACACCGCCAATCGGGCTCCGGATGAACCTTTTTGGGCCGCGGCCGGCACCGTGAGTATGATTAGCGCGGCGGTTGATGCCAGGACGATGCAGGAGAGTCGGTTAGGTCTCATGCGATCTACCAATTGTTAAACGAGCCATCGGGCCGCTGATTCAGCAGCATGCCGGCGCGATACGTGTCGTATCGGCCAATCCGCGTCAGCTTACTAGCGTCCACCTGCACACCGAGGCCCGGCCGGTCGTTCGGCCAAAGCTTCCCTTCCTTGAAGTCGTAGACCTTAGGCAAGTAGGGCCATGTGCGGCTGCCATCTCCCAGCATCTCCATCAATACCGTGAGCGAAGTCGCGGTGAGGCAGTTCACCAGTGCCGCCTCGGCGACGGGACCTGTGAAGTGCGGAATCATTCCGATGTAGTGCGTCTCGGCCAGCGCGATGATCTTCATAAATTCGCTGATGCCGCCCACATTGGGCAACGTCACGCGGGTGTAGTCGATCAGTTGCTTTTCAATTAACGTGTTGATGTCCCACTTGTAGCCGAACTGCTCGCCCACGGCGATCGGGACACGGGTGCGCTGGCGTACGGTCTCATACGACAGAACGTTTTCACTCCGGATCAGGTCCTCACAGAAATAGGGATGAAGGGGCTCCAGCAGAGTCGCCAGGTTGATCGCGTCGGGCAGATCCAGCTCGGTATGAAAGTCGATGGCCCACCCGCCGTCGCCAGCCCCTTTGTGCAGTAGGACGCAATCCTCGTACATCTTGCGAACCAGTTTGAAGCGGTCCACCACGCGCTCGCGCGGGTTGTCGGTCGCATACCGATAGGTTCGGAAGCCCGCTTGAACGCATGCGCGTGCCGCATCTTCCAGCGTGCCGCCGCGCGGCGTTGGATAAACGGTGGAGTACAATTCCACGTGATTGCGCGACTTCCCGCCGAGCAGTTGCCACACCGGCACGTCAAGCGCTTTGCCCTTCAGGTCCCACAGCGCCAGGTCTAGCGCACCCAGTGAATGCAGTTTCTCGCGGCCCGCGGGATAGAAATAGCCACGCATCATACGCTGCCAGAGATTGTCGATGCGGAACGGATCCAAGCCGATCAACATACTGGCGCACTCCTCCATCGTTCTCGGCTCCCCGCCCTCGCCGATTCCGATGAGTCCGCGTTCGGTTTCGATCATCACGATGTTGGTCGACTGGTTGACCATCGGCTGGCCTTGCCGACCCTGAGCATCACCGGGATTAGCGAAGTAATGAACGAACTTGACCTTGTCCTCCGGCAGCGCGAAGGCTTGCGCGGACGGCGCTGCCCAAGTACCGGCCCCAAGCGCACCCAATCCCTTTAGAAAGCTACGCCGGTCCCACTCGAGGCGCTCCTGTCTCCCAGGTTTTCCCGTGTGCGCACTGGACTTCGTCATAGGATGCTCTCCTAGGGGCGGCCAGCCCCAATCGCTAGCCAGGACTTCGCGCATTCCTCAACCACCGTTAGATAGTTTTGGACTTCTGCCTTACCCACCACCCACGGATGGGGTTCGCCGGCCTTTCGTGCCTTGGTCCGCTCAAAGCGGTTCAGCGCGTCGTTGTAATCCGTATGGTTAACGATAATCACATCCGCTCCCGAGCCTGCACTGATGTCCTTAAAGCGTCTGGCGTTGGAGATATAGGACTCGAGCATCTCCTTGGAAGTCGCGCCGCTCAACGCTGTGCCACCCCACTCCATCGCCATGTGCGGCTGGCCGTGATCCTTTACGGGAACAAGGACGGAAAGCGTTCCGCCCGTGTGGCCGGGGGTGATGTAGATCGTCACCGTGGTGTCGCCCAACGTCACCTTCTGTCCATCGGTGGCTTCGATATCGTGACGCGGCGGATCAGCCTCGCGAGCCGCCAGCTCCCAATCCTTTGGCCCCATGATGACGCGGGGTTTGTAGGTGTCCTGCAAGAACTTGACGGCACCGTCATGGTCCCCATGCGCATGGCTGACGATGATGTATTTGATGTCGGCCGGATCCAGTCCTGCTTTCTTCATCCCATCCACGATCGCGTCCTGCGCGGCATACCCGAACAGTGTGTCGATGAGAATGATGCCTTGAGAGGTCTTCACCGCCCACGCACTGTTTACTTTGGTGGTAAGAAGGTAGAGATTGTCGAATACCTGACCGCCTTCGGCGTACCAGCTCTCCTTCGCTGGGGTCGGACGAGGGCCGCCCTTTGCCGCACCAGCACCAAGCGGAGGGCCGCCGGCTTGCCCGGGACCGGCGGGTGAATTCGCAGTGGAAACCGGCCCAATCGTCGCCGGGCAGGCCAGGCGCGCCGCACCAGCGTTATTCGAATTTAACAGCGCCGTGGCGGCGGCCTTATGAGCCTTTGCTGTATCTTCAGTTTGCGCCAGCAGGGTCGTTAGCAGCAGTGGAAACAGGATCATACGGCTCATTCGCATGGCGGATTTCTTCACCTCATGTGGGTTAGTACGCGGCCTGGATTTGCGGGTGACGATGCGGCACGCTGCGGGAAGTATACATCATGGATACCATCGCTCCGAGGCCGGGGCGCTGCCTGCGTAACCAATAAGCGCCACCAAGACACTTGCGTACACTGACAGACTCGCGTGATAGCATTGCTTCTTATTCCAACTGAAAAGTTTGCGATGCAAGCGCTTTGCTCGGTCTAGTGAGGCACGGCCAGCAACGGTAAATCATGGAAACCCGACATCTCCGTCTTTTCTGCGTTTTGGCAGCGGAACTCCACTTCACGCGGGCTGCTTTCCTGCTGAATATTTCACAATCGGCGCTAAGTCATCAGATCAAGCAACTGGAGGACGAGCTTGGCACGCAATTGATGGAGCGCACAAATCGCCGAGTTAGACTCACTCCGGCTGGGGAAGTGTTTCTGCTTCGTGCAACCGCGCTCCTGGAACAGATGGATCAAGCCGTGCATGAGGCGACCAGAATTGGACAGGGTGACTTGGGCACCCTGGGGATCGGTGTAGTCAGCACTGCGGTCTGCAGTTATTTGCCGGGGATATTGCGGGCTTTTCGCAAGGAATCACCCCATCTGAGCATCGATGTTCATGAAATGGAGCCAGGCGAACAGGTACAGGCCCTGCACAAGGAATCCATCGACATAGGCCTCCTTTTCCTTTCCATCCAGGATCCGGCATTTGAGTCAGTCCTAATCTCGCGAGAGCGGCTGATCGCAGCGATTCCGACGGGGCATCCATTAGCCTCCGGCGAGAAAGTTCGCCTCCGCGATCTAGCGGGCGAGACCTTTCTGATTCCGCGCCAGCAATCCGTACCAGGCTTCCATGAACTGGTTCTCGACGCGCTCCGGGAGAACGGGATAACGTCCCCCCAACTCCAGCCGACTCGCTTGCTTACGACGGCGACGTTTCTTGTCGCCGGCCAGTTGGGAGTCGCGCTTGTGCCGGAGTCCTTCCGTCAACATTTGCGGATCCGCGGCTGCGTCTACCGCGACATTGCCGGTCCGCCTGTGCATGCGGATCTCATCGGGTTATGGCGCCGCAAAGACAGGATGCCTGGGCTGCGCAGGTTTATTCAACTGATCAGCCGTAACAGCAGGGCTACTGCGTAACATACCTCTTCACTGATGGTTCTTTTTGCTCATTCCAGGTGTGCTGAATTTGGCCGTCCGAACCATTCAGAATCGTTCTCAATCCATCGCGATTCGTTATTGGTGTAGCGCGGGAGCCCCACTATACAATTGCGATGACGACCTTCTGGGTCAGGCATCAGGGGAAACGACATGAGAATCTGGATCCAAACGACGACGGCAATTCTGTTCACCGTGCTCGCGGCATGGCTTACCTTGAGCATGCCCGGCACCGCTCACGCACAGCCACCAGCGGCGACTAAGGGCGGCCGTTTCGCACAAGACCCCCGCGCACAGACCCGCACTTATCATTTCGAAGACACCAATGAAGACCTGCCGTATTCGGTGTATGTGTCGTCGAAAGTTAAGAAGGATCAGAAGGCTCCCTTGGTTGTGACCTTGCACGGTCTGGGCGCGCCGCAGACCATCATGATGGGGGCCGCCGCCATCGATCTGGCCGAAGAAGGGGGCTACATTTTAGTGTCCCCAATGGGTTACAACATCAGCGGCTGGTACGGCTCACCCGCTTTCGCGCCTGGGGCAGGAAGGGGCAATGCTAAAGGTGCCCCGGACGGAGCGAAGGGTCCGCCTCCAGCAACGGCTCCGGGTGGCGACGGGGCTAGAAAGGGCGGCTTCGGCGGCGCCGCTAATCAGCCCGCCAACGTGCGCGAACTCAGCGAGAAGGACGTGATGAATGTGCTCGCGATCGTCCGCAAGGAATTCAACATCGATGACAAGCGGATTTACATCATGGGTCACTCCATGGGCGGCGCGGGTGCTCTCTACCTTGGCTCGAAATACGCCAACATATTCGCGGCGGTGGGCGCGGAGGCCCCTGCCGCTTTCTGGCAGACGCGAAAAGAAACCCTGCAACCGCTGAAGGACGCCAAAGTTCCGGTGATGATCGTGCATGGCGATATCGACGAGGCCGTTCCCGTTGCAAATAGTCGTGGCTGGGTCGACGTGATGAAAGAACTCAATATGCAGTACGAGTTTGTTGAGCAACCCGGCATCACACACGGCCCGGTTATCCAGTCAGGACTGAAGCCGATCTACGAATTTTTCGCCAAGCACAAGAAATAAGAGGGCACACGACATGAATTGGACTAAGACCAACGCGGCGCTCGGCTCAATGACCCTTGCGCTTTTTCTCAGTTATTCACTTGTTCAAACGCCAGCCGCATTCGGTCAGCCTCCTGCCGGCGCCCCCAAGGGTGGCATCAACAGGGCGCCAGATCCTCGCGTGCAGCAGCGGAAGTATCAATTTAACGATACTAACCAAGAGTTGCCCTACGCGCTGTTCGTCTCTTCGAAGGTCACCAAGGGCAAGAAAGCGCCTCTCATCGTGGCACTCCACGGGCTTGGCGGGGACGGCAACTCGCTGCTGCGCGGCAGCGCGCTCGATCTGGCGGAGGAGGGCGGCTACGTTTTGGTCGGCCCAATGGGCTACAACCCGCAGGGCTGGTACGGCTCCCCCGTGATCGTTATGAATGGCCCTCCCGGCGCCAGCAAAGGGGGCGCGCCTAAAGGCGGTCCACCACCCACTCCCGAACCTCCGAATCTAGCCGAGCTCAGCGAGAAAGACGTCATGAACGTCCTCGGCATCATCCGCAAAGAGTTCACCATTGATGACAAGCGCACGTACCTCATGGGTCATTCCATGGGTGGCGCCGGGGCGCTGTTCCTCGGTCCGAAGTACCTTGATCAGTGGGCTGCTGTAGCCTCTATGGCCCCAGCGGCGTTTCTCATGAAGCCCGAAAGCTTGGAGCCCGTAAAGGACACAATGCCACTGCTGCTGGCTCACGGTGATGCCGACACTGTGGTCCCCACCGATGTCGGGCGTCGCTGGGCCAAGACCGCGACTGAGCTGAAGATGAAAGACTTCAAGTATCTCGAACTGCCGGGCGCCGATCATGGAACCGTGATCACGCAGAGCATGCCGGAGATCTTCAAGTTCTTCAAGGATCGGACGCGGCAGACGACCAGCAACTGAAAATAGAAAGGGCGTCGCAGTCAGCACGGCTACGACGCCTTTTTTTACTTCGCGCTGCAGCTATAGGACTCCGCGGCCTCGACGGGTCCCTTACGGTACTTCGGGTATTCCGGATACGAGCACATCGGCAGAGCCTTCGCGCCAGCGGTTACTTTGATTGTCTTTCCCGGCGCCTTTCCGTTCTCCACCCAATCCACCAAGAGCGCAAAGCGGTCCCAGGTGTTCGGAATCGGCTTGGATTCAATCTGCTTGCCGTCGCCATCTGTGGCGTAGTTATTCCCGCTGAGTCCGTGTCCCGTCTGTGGCAGCACATACAGCCGGGCAAAGCCGTCAACTTTCGAGCGTCCCATCTTGTCGAGGACGGACTGGTAGTAGTCGAGCTGTGCTCCCGGGGAAGCTAGCGTGTCGTTGGTTCCAATGGCGACGATCATTTTGCCCCCGCGCTTCTGAAACGCCGACAAATCGGGATTTGCGGAATCGAGCCACTGCGAGAGTTCGGCCCGGCGCGCCGCAAACTTGCCGGTTTCCACGTAGTCGAGCGGATTTGCAGAAAGGTCCTTCATCAGGAAGCCCGTCACTCCGATAGCGCCGAGATGGCTGTGCATGGGGGCATCGGCAGCCGCACCCTCCTGCCCGCGGTAGCGCGCCGGCACAAGCAGGCCGCTACCGCTCGGATCCGTATTGGGCAACCACATTCCAAAGGACTTCACCCCGTTCGCCAAGGGAGCCGCAAACAGATAGCGGGTGTAGGTGAACTGCAAGGCTTCGATCTGACCACTGGTCAGGCACGCGAGGGCGCTCGTGTCGGCTGGGTTGGGGTCCATGTTGTTCGGACAGCGCTTGGCAGCCCACGGGTCACGGCCGGATTTGCCTTGCTTCACATCGAACACCGCGCGGCAGCCCACATAGTTATTGATGATGCCGTCCACCAGACCGTCCAGCTTGTCGCATTGGCGCATAAACTCGCCACGGATCGCATTGACCTTGGCGAGGGTTACCCAATTCGCAGCCGGCTTCTCCTGAATCCGGATCAGCGCCGGAGCGAGAGTCAAGGTGGCGAGGCCGACGATCGGAACATTAGCCGCCACGCCATCATAGTCCGCGGGATAGCGCTGTGCCACTGTCAAAGCCTCGCGCCCACCTTGTGAGGAGCCAACGTAGTAGTTATATTTCGGCCTGGAGCCGTACATTCTCTCTATGAGCACCAGGACGGCATCATGCGTCTTCTTCATCTGCATGTAGCCCAGATTCTTGATCGCTTCATCATTCAGCGCCCAATCATCGTTGGGATTTGGTCCCGCGGTAGGTCCCGGCCCTTTGGGGAAGCCTCCCGGACCTCCTTTAGCTGCGCTCCCACCAAAGCCACCTTTCGGAGCACCGCCGCCGGGCCCACCCGGCCCGCCAGGAGGGAAACCACCTCCCGGGAATCCGCCCATCTGATGGCCGGAATCACTGCCATAAGTCACATAGCCCTGTGACAACTGCGCGCCAGCAAGCCCTGGTATCGTTCCGTTCAAGCCCCCGCCGCCCAGTTGAACCGAACGCTCATTCCAGTTCGAGGGGAGCGCCACGGAGAAATTGATGGGCTTCGAGGTCGGAGCCTTGTCCACTGGCGCGATGGCACCGTTTACGGAGCAATAGGGCCCACCGCCGGCTCTTCCCGCCGCATTCCAGCGAGGCTCATTCAGCGTCACCGCGCCCACGGGTTCACCAACGGCGGAGACAGGAATGCTGCTCCCGACCTTTGCCGCTGTGCAATCCGCCTCCGTGATGGTCTTTGATGCAGCAGGCCCCTGCGCGCCACCCCCACTGGACCAAATCAACACACCAGTCGCCGCGGCAACAATCACCCCCAAACGTGAACGGTTCATGATGCTAATTCCTTCCCGCCATCACCGGCATTGTAAGACAGTATCGAAGTTACAGAGCATCGAACAATCGTTATTTCCTCTGGCTCGATGCACCACCCCGATCGAGCGGAAGTTCCAATTCGACGTATCCAGGAGATCGATAGCTCCCATCGGAATAAACGCTTTCTCAAATCTTATGTGCAGCTTATACTGACGCCGTATGACGTTCCGCGCCCGTATTTTCTATGTTGCAGTCGTATTGATGGCATCGGGAGCTGCGGCAATCGCCCATCACGGGACGAACGTCTCGTACTTTCCCGACCAGAAGATTGTGCTCAATGGCACGGTGACGGAATGGGCCTTCGTAAATCCACACCCGCAGATCTACTTCGATGTCAAAGACGATCAGGGCCGGGTGGTGCACTGGGTGACGGAATTGCTGCCGACGCCTTTAATGATGAAGAACATGAAGGTGGGCTGGACTAGAACGACGATGAAGCCCGGCGATGAAATCGTACTCACCTGCAATCCGCCGCGAGCCGTAGGCGCTAAGGCATGTCTGGCTAAGGAGCTCACGGTGAACGGGAAGGCATGGCCTGTGGCACCGGGCGGCGCTCCCCCCGCGACTGGAGCAAAGCAGTGATACGGGCCGCATTCTTGCTAATGGTTTCTGTAGCTGCCGCGCCGGCACAGAACAAACCCGATTTCGATCCTCATGATCTGTCTGGCCACTGGAACCGAACCAGTCGATTTCAGACGTTCAGTAACGTCTATTCGGGCCAAGGCCCCAAGGGGGGTACAGCCGAGCCCCCTTTCACAGCGGCAGGAAAAGCGAAGTTCGACACAAGTAAACCGGGCTATGGTCCGCGCGCCGTTCCGCCCGCATTTGGTAACGATCCGATGGGAACATGCGACCCGTTGGGAATTCCGCGTTTGCTGAACACGGAAGTAATCTCACCTCACCAAACCATGGAGATCGTACAGATTTCCGGGCGGGTGATCCAGTTCTTTGAATGGCACCACGACTGGCGCGAGATCTTCGCGGATGGCCGCGCACTTCCGGCTGCCGGCGAGGTGGACGCGACCTGGAACGGCACGTCGGTTGGCCGGTGGGATGGAAACACGTTCGTCGTAGAATCGATCGGCTTCGATGACCGGACGTGGCTTGACAAGTTCGGCCATCCTCACAGCGAAAATATGCGGCTGCAAGAGCGCTATCGCCGAATTGACAAGGACACGCTGGAGTTGACCATGACGCTTACCGACCCGGAGATGTACACTCAGCCCTGGGTGAGCGACAAGAAGCTATTCAGGATTGATCGAGAGAAGAACAAGCGCTGGGACGAGCAGATCTATTGCGTGCCCACCGAAGAGTACAAGTTCAATCAGCGCGTTCGCGACGAAGCGGGCGGGAAAAGCGTGGCCAAGTGAATCGCGCAGCCTGGTTGGCGCAAGCCATGGTCTTCACTGCGATGGGCGTTTCGGGCCAGACCAGCGCCGATATTCAACGGCACATCGAGAAGGCCAAGAGCGCCGCCGGCACAACTTGGGCAAAAGGAGCGGACTACTTCTGCGCCGAATCGTCGGTGCCCAACAGGCCCACTGATCCGGCGATTGCTCCGACTAAACTCTTCGACAACCTGTCGGTGGTTGGAAGTGTTGGGACGGCAATTTATGTACTGGAGACCAGCCAAGGATTGATTTTGATCGACGGCGGCTATCCCGGCGAAGCTGATTCGGTTCTGATCCCCGGTTTAAAGGCTCTCGGACTCGACCCCGCTCGAGTGCGATACATGCTCGTAGCGCATGGGCACTCCGATCACTTCGGGGCCGCCCGTCAGTTTCAAGAAGCCTACGAAACCAAAGTATTCCTCACCGCCACCGATTGGGACTTGTTGGAAGCCCCTCAGCCTGCGGCAAAGGGCCCAGCCGCCCCCGCTCCGAAGCGCGACCAGATCATTCAAGATCGGCAGCCCATCGTTCTGGGTGAAACGAAGGTTGTGCCCATGTTCGTTCCCGGCCATACCCCCGGCGCCGCAGCCTTCGTCTTCGATGTGACGGATCGAGGCAGGAAATACACCGCCGGCCTGTTTGGCGGCACTGTGCTCTCCGCGGGCTTCGTCACCACGCCAGGTCTAGAGCAATATGTTCAGTCCGTGGCGCACTATGCGAAATTTGCCGCGGACAACCACGTTGATGTAGAAATTCAGAATCACCCGCTGATGGATGGATTCGCGCAAAAGCTGGAACTCTTGAAGGGGCGCGGAGCACAAGACCCCCATCCCTTCGTGGTGGGGGAGGCAGGCTACCGCGCCTTCATCGACGTGATTTCGGAATGCTCGCAAGCCCAATTGGCCCGGAGGAAAAAGTGATGCGAGCGGCTTTTCCTGCGTTGTTTGGGGCACTCATCGCGGCAACGGTCGCGCTGTCACAAGGCCCCCCACCAGGCGCCGCCCCTCCGAAACCCCCACCTCCGAATGCCAAGCGCGCGGCTCCGTTCGACCCGTCCGGCTACTGGGTGGCGCAGGTCACGGAAGATTGGCGGCAACGGATCCAGCCCGCGAAGAAGGGCGACATCGGCGGTATCCCGTTGAATGGTGCAGGCCGCCGCGCGGCTAGTACCTGGGATCCGGACAAAGACACGGCATCGGGTGACGCCTGCAAATCCTACGGCGTGGGAGGCATTTTGCGCATGCCCGGACGGTTGCACATCACCTGGGAAGATGACAACCTCCTCAAAATGGAAAGTGACGCAGGCACGCAGACACGCTGGCTCCCCTTCGGAACCCCTCGCGGACAAGCGGGCGATGTACAGGGTGTGTCGGTCGCTACATGGGATCGAGCGCGCGGTGCGATCAATGGCTTCACGCTTGGCAATACGGCCGGCGCGGGCGGCTCGCTGAAGGTCGTCACCACGCAGGCCAAACCGGGCTATCTCGCTCGCAACGGTGTTCCTTATGGCGTCAACGCGAGTTTCACGGAATACTACGACCTGCAACAGATCCCCGGCGGCGATGCGTTGCTGGTGGTAAGCGTTGAGGTCACCGACTCGGAATTCCTCAGTTCACCCTACTGGTACAGCGTCCATTTCAAGAAGCAGGCCGACTCGACAGGGTGGACGCCGCGCCCTTGCAGCGCCAAATAGGGGAACCACAACAATGCCTCGACTTTCGCTTTTGGTTGGATTGCTCGCGGCCTCCGCTGCGGTGCAAGCGCAGATGCCCTTCCCGGGAAGCAATGCGGGCCGCGTCCAGTCGGCTCCGGCAATTGATTTCTCCGGGTATTGGACCGGCAACATGCAGGAAGACGGTGAGGAACGCGGCGCCGGTCCGGCCTTGGTCGACTATGGCGGCGTGCCGGTCAATCAGGCGGGACGGCTCTGGGCTCTCTCCTACGACCCGTCACGGCTCACTTCGCGGTACCACCAATGTGATGGTTACGTGGCCCCCTACTCGATGCGTGCCATCGGCAACACACGAGTGTGGGAGGAGCGCGACCCTCACCTTCAAACCCTGATCGCCATTCATTGGTATTCGCAAACGTTCGAAGGACATCGGGTGTTTTGGATGGATGGACGCCCGCATCCGCCAGCCTATGCAGCGCACACGTACATGGGATTCTCTACCGGAACCTTCGTGGGGAACGCTCTTCGAGTAGAGACCACCCACCTCAAGCAAGGCTGGTTGCGCCGCAACGGCTTGCCGGAAAGCGACCAGACCACGCTCACCGAGTTCTTCGTACGCCATGGCGACCACATCACCTATACCTCGGTGATTAAGGATCCGGTGTTCCTCTCCGAACCCCTGACTAAGACGACTGACTTCTACCGGCAGCCGAGCGATCCTGGGGCATGGCTCTTTCCCTGTGACGACGGCGAGCAGGTGGTGGGCCGCGCCGCTGATCAGGTACCTAACTATGCTTTCGGCCAGCACCCTTTCCTCGAAGAGTACGCGAAGAAACACAATGTAGCGTTGGTCGGCGCACTGGGCGGTGCGGAGACGATGTACGCGGATATCGAGCCAAAGCTGAAAAGCACACCGGCATCGGCTGCCCAATCGGTCACGCTACCGGCCCCGACCGAATCATCAACCAGCCGTGCCGTCGATCCGGACCCGCGCGACGGCGACATTCACGTGTTGCCCATTCGCGCCGGACTCTACCTATTAGTGGGCGATGGTGGCAACATCGTGCTCCAAACCGGCGATCAGGGTGCTTTCGTCGTGAACTCGGGCGAAGGCAAGCTCACTGACAAGGTAGTCGCGGCAATTCGCCGGCTCTCGCAAAAGCCGATCCAATTCATCGCCAACACGAATTTTCATGCTGCGTACACCGGCGGCAACGCCGCCCTGAAGAAGGCGGGCGCGGACCCCAGTGTTGTTGGAACCTTTCTTTCGATGCAGGATCCCGGCGCCGGAAGCGCAGCGGCGATCCTGGCGCACGAAAACGTAGCGGCGCGCATGAGCGGCGCCAGGGGGAACCCGGCGGCACCGGCCGACGCGATTCCGATTGACACGTTCATGGCTGACCGCCGCCGCAAGTTTCACAACGGCGACGGCATCGAGATGGTCTACGCGCCCAACGCCAGCACCGACGGCGACAGCTTGGTACATTTCCGGCGAGCCGACGTGATTGTGGCGGGCGACGTATTCAGCACCACCCAGTACCCGTTGATCGACATCGCGAGCGGGGGAAGCGTGCAAGGGGAAATCGACGCGTTGAACGCCATTCTTGCGCGCACGGTCTACGAGCATTCGGGAGAAGGCGGCACGCTCGTCGTACCAGGGCACGGCTATCTCTGCGATGAGCATGAAGTCGTGGAATACCGGGACATGCTGGTTATCATTCGCGACCGCGTAAAGGCTATGATTGGCAACGGCGCGACAATCCAGCAAGTGAAGAGCGCCCACCTAACGGCAGACTACGACACACGCTACGGCGCCAATACCGGAAGTTGGACGACGGACATGTTTGTTGAAGCTGTCTACAACAGCCTGAAACAGGCGCCCGGGCGGCGTCCCTAAGCTGTTGGGCAATCAGCACTAACCTCTAGCGCGAACATCGTTGTTGGACCAGTTGATTACCACTTCCTTCAGGATGGAGCGCAACCACATCAGGCCGGGGTCGTTCGCCCGTGACTTGTGCCATTGCATGCATTCCTCAATGCGAGGCAACTCCAAAGGCAGCGGTACCGCCTTCAACGGCAGGTATCGCTGGTAAAAGGAATAGAGTCTCCGGTGCAAGGTAGCGATGCGCGGAGTGCCAATCAACAATTGAGGAACCAGATTGAACGTCGTGGTGATTACTTCAATGCGGCGTTGATGGTCGCCGCGGTTCAACAACCATTCGTCGTAAGTAGGTAACTCGCGCTGGCTGCCGTAACGGACAATCACGTGCCCCGCATCAAGATACTGTTCCAGTGAAATGCTTCCATCGAGCAAGGGATTTTCAGCCCAGCCCGCGCAGACATAGTCATCGTCGAACAGAGGTTCCTCTGGGTGGCCGTCGGCAAGATAACGCTTCGGTGTGATGGAGAGATCGATCTCCCCGCGTTCCAATTCGCGGGTGCCTTCGTTCGAAAACAGCTCGAAGGTGACAGACGGCGCCGACTTTTTAATGCGCGCGAGAGCCTCTGACATGATGACCGTTTCCACATAGTCCGACATCCGAAGCCGAAATCGCCTGGTGGACTGACCGGGATCAAAGACTGGATTACTGTGAAGGATGAATTCTGCCTGAAGAAGGAACTCACGAACCGGATCGACGAGACTCTCGGCAAGGGGAGTCAGCGTCATGGAACGGCCCACTTGCACTAGAAGGGGGTCCCGGAAAACGTCCCGCAACCGGGCTAGGGCTCCACTGGTGGCCGATTGGCTGAGAAAAAGCCGATCTCCAGCTCTTGAGACGTTGCGCTCACCGAGAAGCGCATCCAGCGCTACCAGTAAGTTGAGATCGAGACCGCCAAAGTCCATCAGGTGCCTCGTTAGATCGTACGTCCAACCGGCTCAGTCGGGCAAACTTACTACGCGGAGACGCGCTGAAGCACAGAAAACGATAGACTCTGGGGTGAATGCAGGCGAAGGGGAATGCACTTCCAGTTGGTGTCATGTTCGACACAGCACTGAGTCGCTGCGAGCACGTGCTCGGTATGGCTGTCCTCTATCAGTTACAGACCGCTCGTGAGGCGCGAGTGGGTTCCCTGAGTGTGAGCCGACCCGATCTGCGCACAGCCGCGTTTTGCGACGCATTGGCGCGGTTTCTTTCTGGATCAGGGTCGCGCAATGCGACCCCCATCGGGGTTCCTCTCGTTGGCACACAAAGCCCGGCACCGAATGCAATGGCTGAGGCCGTTCTCAATAGCCGCACTCCCACTGGGGAGCTTCGTTACCTCCACCGCATTACGAAATCAAACGATACTGCCGATGTCGCAGCCCTGATTCGCAACGGCATTTCGGCGCAACAACCGGAGAGCGCCGTCGTAGTAGTTGCCGGGCCGCTGTCAAATGTCGCCGCGGCGATGGAACTTCCGGACCTCGTGCCTCTCGCCCAGCAAAGAATCCGCGCTCTCGTGATGGCAGCAACGACCGAGGACCTTCAAGCCGATCTCCCGTCGGCCCGGAAGGTATTCGAGGAGTGGCCGACGCCTCTGATTCTGGTGGAACTACCGGAGTTAGCCTTCCCAGCTGCTCAATTGGAGAGCCGCTTTGCCTGGGCGACGAACCATCCGGTGCTGGACGCGTATCAGGCTTTTCAAAAAATGCCCTACGACGCACCTTTGCAATCCGCCGCCGCCGTATTGCACTCCGTGCGGCAACAGAAGGAACTGTTCACACTTTCACCTAAGGGTGCGATTGAAGTGATGGACGACGGCCGAACTCGATTCAGTGCCATTTCAACAGGAAATCGAAGTATGCTTCGGCTAGCGCAAGGTCAGCGCGATGCCGCAATTCAGGCGATCATCGATTTGGTCAGCGGGCAACCGCCGCAAGCGGGGCGCGGTGGAGGGAGAGTGTAAATGTCCCCGCGAAGCCGCCCTCTCCTGGTCCTGGCCGCCGGCGGAGTGCTCGCCGTTTTATCTATTCCCGCCGCTCCGGCGGATAAAGGTGACGGGTTTGATCAGAGCGTTCGCCCTGTTCTCACCGGCACCTGTGCCGCCTGTCACAACGCAGGTCTTGCGTCTGGTGGACTCAATATGGCGCAGATGACGGCGGAGTCCCTTCAAAAGACCCCGGATATTTGGCGCCGCCTGGTTCGCCGTGTTCGCGCGGGCGAAATGCCACCGCCTGGTGTATCCAAGCCTCCGGCGGAACAGCTCAATGCGATGACCGGCTTTATCCAGGGAAGGTTAGACGGGATGGACAAGATCGGCAAGGCGCAAATACCCGACCCTGGCCGCGTTACCGTGCACCGCCTGAACCGCAACGAGTACACCAACACTATTCGCGATCTATTGGCCGTGGATTTCCGCGCCGACAAGAATTTCCCGTCCGACGATTCGAGCGGTGGCTTCGACAACATGAGCGACGTGCTGACTGTCTCGCCCGTCCTGATGGCGAAATACCTGCAAGCGGCTCAAGCCATCGCCATCCGCGCGATCGGAGCTGACCCGCTGCCGAAGCCGATAGAGATCGAGTACGCCTATAAGGATGGCCTCGTGCGTCGTGTGGATAGCAGCACAATAGAGGCAACCCACCTCGTTGACTTCGACGCCGAATACGATATGCGCTTCGCGCTGCAAGGCGAACGCAAAGACGGCGAGCCCGTTCTATTCGGCTTCTGGATGGACGGGAAATTGATTCGTAGCATGATGGTCGATACCAAACCGTCCGGCCTCGTCTCTTTCCAGCACATTGGGATCCTAAGCTTAGAATTCCACGTGGACAAGTTGTCGCG
>JADMIO011545387.1_pt1 | contig 34424 bp, 28 predicted proteins | sample 8958161 | NCBI WGS metagenome assembly JADMIO01 (sample SAMN16585339, study PRJNA669376) | soil metagenome | isolation source: Crop rotation soil | place: USA: Cullars Rotation, Alabama | collected 2011
GCCGCGACTTCAAGTCACGTGAATTCCAAGCTTCGGATCCCACTGTGCTGGAAAGATTCGATGCGAAGCGCCGCGAGCGGATCGATGCGCATCGCTTTGCGAGCCGGGACGAGTGCCGCCAAAGTGGCGATCATCAACAGCGCCGCCGGCACCATGACGAACGTCGGCAGATCGAAAGACTGGATGCCGTATAACTGGCTGTCGAGCAGCGGCATCATGGGCAACGCTGCGATGACGCCAAGCGCGACGCCGATCGCGGCCAGCTTCGCCGCCTGGCCGACCACCATCGTCAGCAGCTGCGACGGTTCGGCGCCAAGCGCGAGCCGCACCCCTACTTCGCGTGTGCGTTCACTGACGATCAGCGACATCACGCCGTAGACGCCGATGGCGGCGAGGCCGAGCGCAAGCACGCCGAATGCTCCGACGATCAAGAGGATGAAGCGGCGCGTGGAGACTGCGTCCGATCGGAGCGTCGACATCGTGCGCACGTCATAGATCGGTGTGTCCTTGCTGATGTTGCGCACCTCTGCGCGCACCGTCTCCGCCAACAGCGCCGGATCGCCCGTCGTGCGAATGACGATGAACGGGTTCACAGGCGGCCCCTGCAGATAGTTGATGTACATCTCAGGCTGCGGTTCTTCCTCGAGGCCGCCGTGCTTCACGTCGCCGATCACGCCGACGATCGTCGTCCATGGGCCGGTCGGGGCCGATCCTGTGCGCACGTGCTGGCCAACCGGATCCTGGTTGGGGAACAACTTGCGCGCCATCGTTTCGTTGATGACGGCGACAGGCGGCGCCGCCGGGCCGTCGTTTGGATCGAAGCCGCGGCCGCGACGGATCGGGATACCCATCGCCTGAAAGTAGTTGTGCATCGCGCGACGGAATTGGACCTCCGGCAGTTGCGCAACCGGAACCGGCACGCTTTCGCGTTGCAACGTGGTGCTGACCGACGTGCTGCCGAGCGGAACACGCGTGGTGCCGCCGACGGCCTCGACGCCGGGGAGCGCTTCGAGCCGCGCGAAGAAATCGCGATAGAACGCCAGACGGCTGGTGTTGTTCGTCAGGTGCACCGGCAGATTCATCTGCCAGGTGAGGAGCTTGTCGGTATCGAAGCCTGGATTGACGTTGGTCACCGACACGAAGCTGCGCAGCAACAGCACCGCTCCCGTGGTGATCGCCACGGCGAGGGCGACTTCGGCGACGACGAGGGCCGCGCGGGCACGGCGCCGCATCGAGCCGCCGACGTTGCCGCGGCTGGCTTCCTGCAACGTGGCTTGCGGATTGACACCCGCGGAGCTCATCGCCGGCAGTACGCCGACGAGGACGCCGGTGACGATCGTGGTCAGAGCGGCCGTCAGCAAGACGCGCCAGTCGATCGACACTTCATGGATGCGCGGAATATCCGCGGGTGCGAGCGCGAGTAACCCGGTCAGCGTCCACCACATCACGACGAGCCCGACGGCGCCGCCGGCGATCGCAAACAGCACGCTTTCCGTCAACAACTGACGCGCCAGCCGCGAGCGCGCCGCACCGAGGGCCGCGCGCGTGGCGAGTTCCTTTTCGCGAGCGATGCTGCGCGCGAGCAGCAGGTTGGCGACATTGACGCACGCCATCACGAGCACGAACGCAATGCCTGCCAGCAGGATCAGCAGCGCCGGCCTGATCGTGCCGACCGACTGATCGATCGACGACACGACCGTGGCGCCCCATCCTTTGTTGCTCTCGGGATAGGCCTGTCCAATCTGCGATGCGATCGTCTGCATGTCCGCCTCGACCTGCTGCGGTGTGACGCCGGGTTTCATGCGTCCGATCGCGCCCCACCAGCGGACGTTGCGAACGACCTGGCCCGTCTGCGTCAGCAGGCGATTGGCGGCCGCGCCGGGACCGGAGAAGGTGATCGGCAGCCACATGTCGACGCCGGTTACGCGCGTGAAGCCGCTTGGGCCGAACATCCCGGGATACGGGAACACGAAATCCGGCGGCATCACGCCGACGACCTGAAACGGCAGTCCGCTGAGGGTCAGCGTCTTGCCGATGATGTTGGGATCAGCGCCGTAGCGCCGGCGCCAGTAGCCATCGCTCAACACCGCGACGGGCGCCGATTCGTTGACCGAGAACACGCGTCCGGTCTGCGCCGATCGGCCGAGCATGTTGAACATGTTCGGCGTGACGAAGACCGAATACGCGATCTCGGCGCCGCTTTCGGTGACCATCTGCGTCGGCGTTACGAACGTGAAGTAGCCCTCGAGACCGTCGAGGGTCTTGTTCATTTTCTGGAAGTCGAGGAAGTCAGCCGGCGACAGCGGATTGCGCGGCCGGTTTTCGGTCGTGTTAAAGCTCCACACGTTCACGAGCCGCCCATCGTCGCGATACGGCAGCGATCGCAAGAGCACGCCGTTGACGACCGCGAAGATCGCGGTGGTAGCGCCGATGCCGAGCGCCAAGGCGAGGATCGTCAGCGCGGTGAAGACCGGCGTTTTGATGGCGAGCCGAATCGTGTGACGGATATCGCCGCGCAGCAGATCGAAGAACATGGAATGCCTTCCTGAGGGTTGGTAGAGATGCGGGGTGGAATTCGGATAAAACGACCAGCGCGCCACCGCTGACCGCCGCTCGGCGACGCCGTTCCAGACAAGCCGCGCGATGGTATTCAGGCGCTTCGCGGAGCGATCGAAATCTGCGCGCATCTCTGCTCCGAACCGGCGCCGGAAGGCGCGCGGGTAGGAGAGCATCGCCAGCGAAAACAGCAGATTCCTCACGCCTTCACCTTCAACAGCCGCCGGCTGCGCGCCGCTGCCAGTTGGCCCTCGAGCCGTCCGACCTCGGCCTTCGCAACTGCGATGCCGCGAGTGGTCAGCCGGTAATAGCGCCGCCGCTCGTCGTCGTGTTTCGGATCGGGTGAATCGAGCTCTTCGATCAGCTCGCTTTCGAGCAACCGCGCCAGCGCGCGATAGAGGGTGCCGGCATGCAGCGATACCGCGCCGCCGGAACGCGTGTCGACTTCCTGGAGGATCGAATAGCCATGCCGGTCGCCGTCGGCGAGCGCGAGCAGGATCTCAAAGGCGACGGGCGTGAGTGGAAGAAAGGATTCCGGCCGGAATTTGTCCATATGCGTGCACTGAGACGCGTGTATATGCCCTGCGACTATACGCTCAACGCACATAGACGGGCAAGGCGGCGAAAAGGTTGCACCGCGATATGCTTCCCGCATGGCGAAGGCAAAAAAGCGCGCACCACGCCGCAAGAAGGCCGCGGCGAGCTCAATTGGTCTGGCCGCCGCAGAGACGAAGGCCATCGACGAGCAGCAGATCCGTAAATTGATGGACGACGTCGATCAGGATGGCGGCGCCGTGCTGGCGTCATATCTTGATCCGTTTGGCGGCACGCCGGTGCTGGTCGTCGCATTGCCGATCAGCCGTGTGGAGCCGACGCCATACCAGCGCGATCCCTCCGAGGCGCACATCAAGAAACTGATGACGGTGATCGAGAAGGTCGGCAGGTTCCTGGATCCGCTCGTCCTCATCCGGCAGGACGACGGCTACTGGACCCCGAACGGCAATCATCGTCTGCAAGCGATGAAAAAGCTCGGCGCCAAGAGCATCATCGGCTTGTTGATTCCTGAGCCGGAAGTCGCGTTCAAGATTCTCGCGCTCAATACCGAGAAGGCCCATAACGTCAAAGAAAAGTCGCTCGAGACGATTCGCATGGCGCGCGCGCTCGCCGATCGAAAGCAAGGCAACGAGACCGATTACGCCTTCGAGTTCGAGCAGGCGCAGTTTCTGACGCTCGGCGCCGCGTACGAGCAGCGCAAGAGCCTGAGTGGCGGCGCATATACGGCGGTCCTGCGGCGCATCGACGATTTCCTCGACGAATCGATGCCGAAGGCGTTGAAAGAACGCGAACGCCGCGGCAACAAGATTCTGGCGTTGGATGATGCGGCTTCGAAGGTTGTCGAGGCGCTCAAAGCCAAAGGCCTGACCAGCCCTTATCTCAAGCCGTTCGTGGTCGCCCGTATCAACCCGATCCGCTTCTCGAAGTCGACCGAGTTCGATTTCGACGAGGTCATCGACAAGATGACGGCGTCGGCAAAGAAATTCAACGTCGACAAGGTCCGCCAGGAAGACGTGGCCAAGGCCGGCGGTGGCGGCGCCCCGCCCGACGAGGAATAAGCGGCGGCCGATTCCAACCAAATTCCCCGGTGGCCCCATCCAAGGGGCATGTCGCAGCGAATCTGTGCCACCGCGGCCGTTGTCGTCGCGCTTATCGGGACCACGCAGGCGCAGCGTGTGTCGCGTTACGCGGTACTCGATGACTCAACCATTACGCGCACGCTGACCTTCGCCGCCGGTGGCGGCAGGATTCTGGACGTGCGCAACATGAACGGCTTCATCCACGTCGAGGGCACGAACGAGCCTTCGGTGCAGATGAGCATCCATAAGGTGATCCGCGGCGACAACGGCGATGACCTTGCGGACGCGCAGCGGGATGTGATGCTCGACTTTCGCGACGGCGCGCCTCGCGTCGAAGCGACGGTGACCGATCGCACCGGTCACATCTGCGGCGAGCAGTGGAATGACGACGGCCGGCGATGGCCGCGCGTGCATTACCAGGTGCAGTTCGACTTCACGATCCGCGTGCCGCGCGACGCGGCGATCCGCCTCTGCACGATCAACAGCGGCGACGTCATCGTCAACGGCACGCAGGGTGACTTCGACGTCAGTAACGTCAACGGGTTGATCGACATGAAAAATGTGGTCGGCTCGGGCCGCGCACACACGGTCAACGGTCCGGTGACCGTGACGTTTACTGCGAATCCAAAGCAGCCCTCGTCATTCAAGACCGTCAATGGCAACGTCGACGTGCAGTTTCGCGACGGGCTGTCGGCGGACTTCGCGATGAAGACGTTCAACGGCGGGCTGTTCACCGATTTCGACGTCCAGCAGATGCCCAGTCCGGCACCGCCGTCCGGTGAACGCCGCGATGGCAAGTTCGTCTATCGCCTGAATGAATTCACGCGCGTGCGGGTCGGCAACGGCGGACCGGCGATCACTTTCGAGACGCTCAACGGCAATGTCCGCGCGCGTCGATCCGACGGGAGAACTCCATGAGCATTCGTTACATGACGACAGCATCGGCACTGGTGATCGGAGTCGTTTCGATCGCGTGCACCCAATCAGCGCTCGCGACGACGACGTCGCCGCGAGCGATCCCCGCGCTCGGGCAGCAGACGCCGGCGGCGGGTGGCGATCAGGTGACCGTGCCGCTGAGCGATCCGTCCAAGCCGGCGCTGATCGACATCTCGCTGGTGAGCGGCAGCATTACGGTGCGCGGCAGCAACCGCAAAGACGTGCTTGTCGTGACGCGCGCGGACGCGGAACGTCCCAGCCGACGCATCGATCCTGACGCGACGGGCCTGCGCCGGATTCCGCAAAGCGCCGGGTTTCGAATCACCGAAGAAGCCAATCGCGTGAAGGTGTCGTCCGACGGCCCGAACCGCGCGATCAGCTTCGAGATCCAGGCGCCGTCGAAATCAAACCTGAAGCTGCACACCGTCAACGGCGGTGAGATTGTCGTCGAGAACATCGACGGCGATATTGATGTCAGCAACACCAACGGCGGCATCACGCTCAACAACGTCGCCGGTGTCGTCAACGCCGGCACCACCAACGGCGATCTGCGCGCGACCCTGACGCGCGTGACCGAACAGCGCGAGATGGCGTTCACGTCGCTGAACGGGCGCGTCGACGTCACGCTGCCGGCGACGACAAAGGCGAATCTGCGGCTGCGCAGCGATCACGGCGACGTCTACTCGGATTTTGACGTGCAGCTGGCGCCGGCGTCGACCAGTGTCCAGGAGAATCGAGACAGCAACGGCCGCTATCGCATCAACCGCAACCGCGCCATCGTCGGCGCGATCAACGGCGGCGGCCCGGAGTTCGAACTGCGCACCTTCAACAGCAACGTCTACGTCCGCAAAGGCCGCTGAGCGTGCGCGCAAGCGCCCTTCCGGCGCGTCTGACCCCCATTTTCTCCCTGAAATAGGGATGATTGGGGACAGACCAACCGGCAGAAATTACTGTTTGATCGCGTACAGGTACTTGAAGCCGCGAATGAAGATCTCATTATCGACCAGCGCCATCGACGCATCGACCCCATCGTCGAGCGTGTTTTCCGCCAGCACTTCGTAGGTCGGGCCGTGTTTGATCACCGTCGTGACACCATCGCGACTCGTGATGTACACACGGCCGTCGGCGCCGACCGGCGAGCTGAACACCTCACCCGGCGCCTTCGCGATTCGCTGGACACTGTAATGCGCCTTGCCCGTCGTGGCGTCGTAGGCCGACAGCAGTCCGTTGTTGGTCTTCAAGAAGTAGAGGATGTTGTCGTAGAGGAGCGGTGACGGGACGTACGGCGTATCGCGATTCAGCTCCCATGCGATCGCGCCACTGCCCGTGATGTCGCCCTTTGCGGCATCGAGCTTGATCGCTTTCAGATTGTTGCCGCGGAACCCGCTCATGATGAAAACCATGCCGTTGCCGTAGACGGGCGACGGAATCACGTTCATGGTGGTGCCTGGCCCTTCCCAGAGGATTTTGCCAGTTTCCAGATCGTAGCTTCGGACGCGATTCATCGCGTTGACGATCACTTGTTTCTGCCCGCCGTGCTCGACGACGAGCGGCGTCGCCCATGTATCCATTTCGGGATGATCGACGCGCCACAACTCCTTGCCCGTGCGCTTGTCGAGCGCGATCACGTACGACGGATGATCGAGATGATCCCAGACGACGACGAGCGTGTTGCCGTGCAGCACCGGCGTCGAGCCTTCGCCGAATTGATTGCGCATTTTCTTGTCGCCGAAGTCGGTTTGCCAGACCAACTTTCCGCTCATGTCGTAGGCGTAAAGACCGCGCGACTCGAAGTAGGCGATGACGTGTTCGCCGTCGGTGATCGCCGAACTGGACGCCCACGTGCCGTTGTCCTGATGCGACGCCTCATGCGGTTCTTCCTCGCGTGCGACCTGTTGCCAGACGGTCTTGCCGGTATTGCGATCGATGGCGAGGACGAGGTACTGGTGCACGCCGCGTTTCGGCAGCCCGCCGCGCGGCTCGTGTTGCGCCGGCCCCGCCACGCCAACTGGAATCGCGGTGAGGAGATACACGCGATCGCCGTAGACGATCGGCGACGACGAACCGCGCCCGGGAATTTCGACCTTCCACTTGATGTTCTTGGTCTCGCTCCATTCGAGCGGGGGTTTCGCCGTCCGCGAGACGCCCGTCATGTCGGGCCCGCGCCACTGTGCCCAGTACTTAGGGTCATTGACGGCGGCGTGGAGCGAAACGGTCCAGCAGAGCAGAGCGGCGATGGCGAGACGAAGACGCATGCCGCAGATACTGCGATCAGTACGCTCTCGCTTACAAGCAATACCGCTGCAAGTTGAGGCGCCCCAACCACGTTAACTACGGACAGCTCAGTAGATTACGCGCCAAGTTTCAGTTGGTGCCTGGCACCAACCGTAACCGGCTAGGTGTTGGTTGGTGCCAGGCACCAGCTGTAACCGGCGAGTGGACGAACAGCTGGAAGTTGCATTCATCCGGATAAACGGATATAGTCTGGAGCCGGTGACCGCCGCTCCTATCCTCGATCACATGGCCGCGCTGGCTGATCCGATTCGCTGCAGGATGCTGCTGCCGCTCGAACGGCACGAGCTGACCGTCAACGAAATCTGCTCGGTGCTGCAGCTGCCGCAATCGACAGTCAGCCGTCACCTGAAGACGCTGGCTGACGATGGGTGGGTCTCCTCGCGACGCGACGGCACGAGCCGCTTTTACGGCATGGTGATGACGGACCTCGATGCGGGCGCGCAGCGGCTGTGGCCGTTGATCCGCGAGCAGATCGCCGGCACCAACGGTGCCGAGCAGGATGAACGCCGCCTCAAGAGCGTTCTCGCCAAGCGCCGTTCGAAGTCCGAAGAATTTTTCGCATCGGCTTCGGGTCAGTGGGATCACCTGCGCACGGAGCTTTTCGGCGATCGCTTCCACCTCTACGCAATGCTCTCGCTGATCGATCCGTCGATCACGGTCGGCGATCTTGGATGCGGCACCGGGCAGGCAAGCGAGCTCATCGCGCCGCACGTCGCCAGGGTCATCGCCGTCGACGGTTCGACCGACATGGTGCAGGCCGCGCGCAAGCGCCTGAAGGGTCTGCATCAGGTTGAAGTGCGGCGCGGAGACATGGAAGCATTGCCGATCGATGACGGCACGCTCGACGTGGCGATGGTCGCATTAGTGCTGCACCACGTGCCCGATCCGGCTCGCGCGCTCGCGGAGATGCATCGCACGCTGAAGTGCGGCGGACGCGTGCTGATCGTCGACATGCTGCCGCACGATCGCGTCGAGTATCAGCAGCAAATGGGCCACGTATGGCTCGGCTTCGCTGAAAAGACCGTAAAGAAATTGCTCGAAGGCGCCGGCTTCGAAGGCGCGTCAGTCACAACATTGCCCGCGGACGAAGCCGCCAAGGGCCCAAGTTTGTTCGTAGCCACGGCACGCAAGTCATAGGAGAAGAGAATGCCCACTGCAGTCAACGATGTGCACTCGTTCGAACTCGCGAAGAAAGCCGGTCGCGAGCCCTTCAAGGTCAAGGATCTCGGCCTGGCGGAGTTCGGCCGCAACGAGATTCGCCTCGCCGAGCACGAGATGCCCGGCCTGATGGCGCTGCGCGCGCGATACGCCGGCAAGCAGCCGCTCGCCGGCGCGAAGATCATGGGCTCGCTGCACATGACTGTGCAGACCGCAGTGCTGATCGAAACGCTGACGTCGCTCGGCGCGGATGTGCGCTGGGTGAGCTGCAACATCTTCTCGACGCAGGATCACGCCGCCGCGGCGGTGGTGGTCGGCCGTCCGGAGACCGGCGGCACCGTGCAGAATCCGAAGGGCACGCCGGTGTTCGCGTGGAAGGGCGAGACGCTGCCGGAATACTGGTGGTGCACGGTTGAAGCGCTCGTGTGGCCGGATGGCAGCGGCCCGACGCTGATCGTCGACGACGGCGGCGACGCGACGCTGTTCGTGCACAAAGCGTTTGAGTACGAGAAGGCCGGCAAGGTGCCGGCGTTCAATGCGGCGAGCGATCCCGAAGAGTGGGGCGTCATCCTCGACACGTTGACTCGCGAACTGAAAAATCGCCCCGGCGTGTGGACGAACATTGCCAAGGGCATCAAGGGCGTCAGCGAAGAGACGACCACGGGCGTGCATCGCCTCTACGAGATGACCGCGGCGAATACGCTGTTGTTCCCGGCCATCAATGTCAACGACTCGGCGACGAAGAGCAAGTTCGACAATCTGTACGGATGCCGTCACTCGCTGATCGACGGCCTCAACCGCGCCAGCGACGTGATGCTGTCGGCCAAAGTCGCCGTCGTGTTTGGTTACGGCGACGTCGGCAAGGGCTGCGCGCAGTCGCTCAAGGGCCAGGGCTGCCGCGTGATCGTCACCGAGATCGATCCGATCTGCGCGCTGCAGGCGGCGATGGAAGGCTATCAGGTGACGACGGTCGACGACGTGATCGAGACCGCCGACATCTTCATCACCGCGACGGGCAACAAGAACATCATCACCGTCGAGATGATGAAGCGCATGAAGGACAAGGCGATCATCGGCAACATCGGCCACTTCGACAACGAGATCGACATGGCCGGTCTGGCGAAGAGCGGCGCCAAACGCGTCAACGTCAAGCCGCAGTACGACGAGTGGGTGTTCCCCGCGGACGGCGGACGCAAGGAGCACAGCGTGCTGGTGCTCGCCGAAGGGCGCTTGCTGAATCTCGGCTGCGCGACCGGCCACCCGTCGTTCGTGATGTCATCCTCGTTCACCAACCAGGTGCTGGCGCAGCTTGATCTCCACTTCAGCACGAGCGGACAGCCGACGCTGTCGGGACACAACTACGACGCCAATCGCGTCTACATCCTGCCGAAGAAGCTGGACGAAGAAGTCGCGCGTCTGCATCTCGACAAGCTTGGCGTAAAGCTCACGAAGCTGACGAAGGAACAGGCCGACTACATCGGCGTTCCCGTCGAGGGCCCGTTCAAGAGCGCTCACTACCGATACTGAAGCGTCTCGGCGAATAGCGCAGAAATTACCGAGGGCACGAAGCATAGACGCTTCGTGCCCTTTGTTACGTACGGATCATGTTGCGGTAAGCTGCAGGCCGAGGAGCAAAGGATCATGCGATTTCTTGCCGCTGTATCGTTAGCCGTCCTGGTCGCGAGCACCGTCGATGCGCAGACGCGGCCCCGCGGCCGCCAGCTTGGCATTCCTTTTCCCGGCGAGCCCGGGCCGCTCAATGCGATCACCGACGTTCCCGGCATTGCCGTCGGGCATGTCACGCTGATTGAAGGCGAGGGGAAGCTCGTTCCCGGCAAAGGGCCCATTCGCACCGGCGTCACCGCGATCCTGCCGCGCCCGCGCGGCAATTGGGATCCCGTGTTTGCCTCGACGTTCAATCTCAATGGCAACGGCGACATGACCGGCATCAACTGGATCAGGGAGTCTGGTTTTCTCGAGGGACCAATTCTGCTGACCGGCACGCACAGCGTCGGCACCGTTCGCGACGCCGCGATTCAGTGGCAGGCGAAAAACGGACGCGAGTTCGTGTTCACGTATCCGATCGTCGCCGAGACGTTCGATAGCCTGAATGACGCCAACGGCGAGCATGTCAAACCGATTCACGCACTGCAGGCACTCGACGCAGCCAAACCGGGGCCTGTGCAGGAAGGCGGCGTTGGCGGCGGCACGGGCATGGTGTGCAACGGGTTCAAGGGCGGCATCGGCACATCGTCGCGGCTGTTGAAGGCGCCCGATGGCAAGACGTACACGCTGGGCGTGCTGGTGCAGTGCAACTACGGCGGAGATCTGCGAATCCTCGGCGTCCCAATTCGCCCCGAGATCACAGACCTCGGACAATGCACGACGCTGACGCAGCCACTGTCACGCCCCTGGACGCGCGGCATACCGCAATGTCCGACAGCGGGTCGTGGCGCAGGCGGACCGTATGAGCCGGCCAATGATGATGGCGGCCGAGGCTCGATCATCGTGATTGTCGCGACGGATATTCCGCTGTTGCCGCATCAGCTCGAGCGCTTGACGAAGCGTGTCGGCATGGGACTCGGCCGCCTTGGCAGTTGGGCAGGCAACGGCTCGGGCGATTTGTTTCTCGCCTTCTCAACGGCGAACCCGGGCGCCGCAAATCCCAGCGGACCTGTGTCGTTGTCGATGTGGCCCAACGACATGATCAATCCGCTCTTTCAAGCAACGATCGACGGGACCGAAGAGGCCGTGGTCAATGCGATGCTCGCGGCTGAAACCATGACGGGCGCCGACGGGATTCGCGTCTTCGGCCTGCCCGGCGATCGCGTGATGGCGGCGATGCGCAAATACGGGCGCGTGAAATAAAGGGGACTATCGTCATGATCCGCCTCTTTCTGCTTTCGGATACGGTGAAGCGCGATCCAGCCATCGAGGTATGGATGCGTGAACAACCGCGCGCGCTTGCCACGATCGCTCGCCGCTGGTTCGATGTCATGCGCGCGTGCGGAAGCGATGTCCGCGAAGCGATGCATGACGATCAACCGACGGCGTGCATCGGTGATGCCGCCTTCGCATACGTCGATGCATTCACGGCACATGTCAACGTCGGATTCTTTGGCGGCGCGAGCCTTTCGGATCCGGCGCGCCTGCTCGAGGGCAGCGGCAAATTCATGCGGCACGTCAAGCTCACGCCCGGCGGCGATGTCGATCCGGCAGCGCTCGAGACGCTGATCAAGACGGCCTACGCCGACATGAAGGCACGTGTCGCCGACGCGGCGTTGCGCCGATGAGCAATCAGGTCCAGACATCGACGCCACCTCACACACCGAAACCAATCGGCCCGTACAGCCATATCTCACAGGTCGGACAATTCATCACCATCGGTGGAACCGCGGCATTTGATGCGGTGACCGGCGAGGTTGTTGGCTCCGACGCCTACGCGCAAGCGGCGCAGATCCTGAAGTCGTTCGACGTGATGCTGCAGTCCGTCGGATCGGATCTCGCGCATGTCATTCACATCAACGTGTTCCTGCTGAACATCAGCGACTTCGAAGAAATGAATCGTGCCTACATCGACGCCATGGGCGCGCATCGTCCCGCGCGAACTGTCATTGGTGTGAACGAGCTGCCGAAACCCGGCGTGTTGATGACGATGAACCTGACCGCGGTGACGCGCGATTAGGAAGTCCCGAACGATAACGATATTTGTTTCACTCCTCACGGATGAGCTAAGCTCGCGGTCTCGCCGTTCACGCGCATCGAGTGATCTCGGCTGAGCTCGCCACGGGGGCATCAATCCGTAAGGAACAACAAGTATGGACAACGAAGCGGATTTCAAAGATGTCGCCGTGGCGTTCGCAGCCGCGCTCGTTCACCGCGACTACGCCGCCGCACATGCGATGACGTCGAAGGCCTACCAGGCCGCGACCACCGTCGACGCGCTGCGATCGGCATTTGAAGCGATCGTGCCCACCGATTGGCCGCCGTCGTCACCAGTCGACATCGGTATGACGATGGAGGACTGGCCAGGCAAAGAGCCGCACGATGTCGGGTGGGCGTACGTCGGCATAGGTGCCGACGTCTACAGCGAAGCGATCACCGTCGTAGTCGTGGCGGAAGACAGCGAGCTCAAGATTCGCACCGTCGAATTCGGCCGGCCGTAGCTGACTGACATGCCGCGCCAAATTGCCCCGCGCGGTGTCTAACCGCCTTGTGTTGATGCGCGCGATGCTTGTGGTCGTATTGCTCGTCGCGTCGACGCACTGCGCGCGAACCGCGAACGACGAAGGCCATGGCGAGATGACCTTCTTCGTGACGAGCGTCCAAGGCGGCGATGGCGGCAACATCGGCGGCCTCGCGGCGGCCGACGCGCATTGCCAAAAGCTGGCGGAACAGGCCGGCAGCCGCGGACGGCAATGGCGCGCCTATCTCAGCGTCGCCGCGACGGATCAACACGAAGCCGTCAACGCGCGCGATCGCATTGGCAACGGCCCGTGGCACAACGCGCGCGGCGTGTTGATTGCGAACAACGTCGCCGACCTTCACGGCGATGGCAATCACATCAACATGCAAACCGCGCGCAACGAGAAGGGCGAAGTGGTGCGCGGTCCCCACGACATGTTGACGGGCTCGAAGAGCGACGGCACCGTTGCGGACGGCGACGCGACGTGTCGCAACTGGACCAGCACCTCCGGGCACGCGATGCTCGGCCATCACGATCGCAACGGACCGTATGCGGCCAGCCGGTCGTGGAACGCCGCGCACTTGTCGGACGGCTGCACGCTGCCACTCTTGCAGCAAAGCGGCGGTGCCGCCTTGTATTACTGTTTCGCGGCGCGTTGAGGCGTGCGTCTAAGGTTCGGCGCGCCTGGGCCGAAGCGCATCCAGCCGATTTTCAGCGACGAGGATGTCGCGCCTGAGACGGCGGACCATATCCTTGATCAGGTCAGTACCTTTGGCTGCTTCCTCGTCGACCATCATCTTCAGCTTCCACAGCGAGGTCTCCTTCAGTCGCGCGAGCTCGCCGTCGAGCGTCAATAACTGTTCTTCAATCTGGCCGATGCGGCGCTCCAGCCGCGCCCGCATGGCATCCTCGTCGGTACCGGTGATTGCCTCGGGGCTTCGCTCCCAGGCGCGCAGGATGGCGCGCAGCTGTTCTTCATCCCCGAGCGCGTAGGCACGATTGGCCTCGATCATCAAGGCGTGACGACGATCGCGGGCCTCGGCGTCCTCGGCGAGATCGGGATGGATGGCTTTGGCGACATCGCGGAACAGTTTGCGAACGGCGTCTGAGGTCAGCGCGCGGCTGGCGGATTCGAGCGCCGGGCCGATCGGCGGCTCGTTGCTCTCGTCGTTGTTGGCAACACGATCGGACAGCACGCCAAGCTCGGCGTCGGCGAGCTCCAGTTCCAGTCGATCGAGCTCGTCGTGCAGCAAACCGACTTCGGCGCGATAGCGAATGCGAAACGCGTCGAGGTCGGCCCTGGTGCGATTCGCCTCGGCGCGCCGATCGTCGAGCACCCGTTCGAGATCGACGACACGGCCACGAAGACTCTCGAGATGATCGTGCGGGTGATCGGGCCGCACCAGCATGCTCACCGTTCGATCATAAGCGAAGCGGCCAACCGCTCGTGATAACGTGTCGGCCGTCACTTTTATCCCAGGCAGGTATCGATGTCATCGACCGATCCGTTTGCACAAATGAAAGCCGTCCAGCGTGAAGGCTGGGCACTGTTCGCGCCGCTCGAATTCCTGACGACCATGACCGCCGCGCAGTTGGTGAAGCACGCCAAAATCAGCGCCGGGCGGCACGTCCTCGACGTCGGTTGCGGCACCGGCGTCGTCGCGGTCACGGCCGCGCGCGCCGGCGCAAAGGTCAGCGCGCTCGATTTGTCCCCGGTGTTGCTCGAACACGCCAAGAAGCACGCCGCCCTCGCCGGCGTTGAAATCGATTTTCGGGAGGGGGACGTCGAAGCGTTGCCCTACGGTGATGCGTCGTTTGATGTCGTGCTCAGCCAGTTCGGCCACATGTTCGCGCCGCGGCCGGATGTGGCGATCGGCGAGATGCTGCGTGTCCTGAAGCCGGGCGGTACGATCGCGTTTTCGACGTGGCCCCCAGAGCATTTCGTTGGCCAGATGTTCGCGCTGGTCGGCAAGCACGTGCCGCCGCCGCCGGGCGCCGCGCCGCCGCCGCAATGGGGCGATCCAAATATCGTGCGCCAGCGGCTCGGCGATCGCGTCAAGGACATCACGTTCGATCGCGGCACGATGGTCTATCCGACGCTGAGCCCGCAGCATTACCGGAAGGGCATCGAAGAGACGCTCGGGCCGGTCGCCAAGCTCGTCGCCGCATTGCAGGGCGAGCCTGACAAGCTCAACGCGTTTCGCACCGAGCTCGAGGCCTTCCTCGGCCGCTATCTTGTCGACAACACCGTGCCGCAGCACTACCTGATGACGCGCGCGACGAAGGTCTAATCGATGCTCGATCAAACGCTGATGGTGGTGCACTTCCTTGGCCTGGCCATGGGCATGTCGAGCGGTTTCGCCAACATGGTGATGGCGGGGCTGATCCGAAAGGCGGCGCCGGCGGAAGTCGGCGTGCTATCGCGGTTCCCGCCCGCGATGGGCCGCATTGGTGCGGTCGGCCTGGCGCTGTTATGGATCAGCGGTATCGCCATCGTGTTGACGCGCTATGGATCGTTCGCGATCCTGCCGCGTCCGTTCGTGATCAAGCTGACGTCCGTCGTGCTATTGACCATTGCCGTCGCCTATATTCACGTGCTGATGCCGCGCGCGCAGCGAGGCGATGCGGCGGCGATGACGCGCATCCAATTGCTGGGCACACTGACGGGGCCGCTGGCGATCATCGCCATCGTCTTCGCGGTCATTACATTCGGATAAATCGTGCAGCAGTCGATCTTCCATATTGCGCTGGTCGTGCGCGATTACGACGAGGCAATCGCGTTCTTCTGCGGCAAGTTGAAGTTCACGCTCGTCGAAGACACCTATCAACCCGCGCAGGACAAGCGCTGGGTGGTCGTCGCGCCGCCCGGATCGACGGGAACGTCGCTGCTGCTGGCGCGCGCCTCGAAGCCGGAACAGGAACCGTTCATCGGTAATCAAGCCGGCGGACGCGTGTTCCTGTTCCTGCGGACCGATGATTTCTGGCGCGACTACAACGCGATGCGCGCCGACGGCATCACCTTCGTACGCGAACCCAAAGACGAACCGTACGGCACTGTCTGCGTGTTTCAGGATCTGTACGGAAATCTCTGGGACCTGGTGCAGATGCGGGCGCCTGCGTGACTCAGGAGCCGATCACGTTCGAGCAGGTCGCCGCCCTGCACGCGCCGGCGCCTGATCGCGTCATCGCCTACGGCCCTGCGCCACAGCAGTTCGGGCATCTTCGCCTGCCGGCGTCCAAGGGTCCGCATGCCGTCGTGATCTTCATTCATGGCGGCTGTTATCGCGCGGAATACTCGATCGCGCATGCCGGCGCATTCGAGCAGGCGATCGCCGATCTCGGGTATGCGGTCTGGAGTCTCGAGTATCGCCGTGTCGGCGATCCTGGCGGCGGCTGGCCGGGCACGTTTCAGGATCTGGCGCGCGGCGCCGATCATCTGCGTTCGCTCGCGGCTCAGTATTCGCTCGATCTGACGCGCGTGATTGCCGCGGGGCACTCGGCCGGCGGCAATTCCGCGTTGTGGCTCGCGGCGCGTCGCAAGATCGCAACCGATAGTCCGCTGTGGGTCGCGGATCCGATCGCGATTGCCGGCGTCCTGTCGCTCGCGCCCGCAGGCGACTTTGTCGAAATGCACGACAAGGATGGTTGCGGCGGCATCATGCCCACGTTGATGGGCGGATCGCCGTCCAGCGTCGCGGATCGCTATCGCGCCGCTTCGCCGGGCGCACTGTTGCCCAGCGGCGTCCCACAGGTAATTGCGATCGGTGGTCTTGATTCGCGGTTCAACGACTTTGGCCGCTCGTATGCCGCGAAGGCGAAGGCCGCGGGCGAGCGTCGACTGCGCGTAATGGAAATTCCATCCGCCGGTCATTTCGATGTGATTGCACCCGTCACGCCGGCGTGGAAGATTGTCGCCGAGGCGCTGCGCGATTTGTTCGCAGGGTTGCGAGGCGCGTGAGTGCGTGGCCCTTATTCGGCTCTGAGCGCGCGAACCGGATCCGTACGGCTGGCCGACACCGCCGGCACCAGAGCCGCCATCAACGCAACGATCGCGACGATCACGGCTGCCGAGAGCAGAATTAGCGGATCCGCTGATCGCATCGCATAGACCCGGTTGGCGACGAGCCGCCCTCCAGCGTATGCGCACACCAGCCCGAAGAGCACACCGGCGATCGTCAGCCGCTGACCGCTCGTCAGTACAAGTCTGAACACGCTGCCCGCGCTGGCACCGAGCGCCATTCGCATCGCAAACTCCTCGCTCCGTTGCGCCGACGCGTAGGCAATCACGCCGTAAATGCCGATCGCCGCAAGCAGCAGCGCAAGGCCGCCAAAGATCACCATCAAGGTCATGCCCAGGCGCTGACGATCCAGCGTCGCAGCGACGATTTCCGGCGCGGTCTTGAACGACGCCATCATCAGCGGATCGAACGCTGTCAACGTCTTGCGCACCTCCGCTTCGAGCGCGCGTGGATCGCCGGCCCGCGGCTGGACGACGATCGTCGGCCGGATGAGTGGAAAGAGCTGTGCCTCAACGACGTAAAAGGCCGGCGCCGCCGGCTGCGCGAGCGAATCGTAGGGCATGTCATCGACCACGCCGACAATGTCGCGCATGCTCTTTGGGTCGACGGCCGGCAACCCGTACGCAAACGAACTATTCAGCGGATCGCGTCCGTGCAAGAACATGCGCGCGAACGTCTGATTGACCAGCGCGACCGGCCGCGCGCCGCGGCGGTCGCCATCGTCGAAGAGACGTCCCGCGATCAGCTTGACGCCCATTGCTTCAAAAAATCCGGTCGAGACGTTGCGCACGTTCGCATTATTCGGGTGCGCGGGATCCCATGTTTCACCCTGCACGCCAATGATTACGGTGCCGTCGCGATTGGGCTGCAACGGGAAGGTCGCCGCCGCACCGGCACGTGCGACGCCAGGCACGCTGCGCACTCGGCGCATCACTTCGTTCGACCATGCGTAGACTTCATCGGGTTTGCGAAAGTCGAACGTGCGGCCCGGGCGAAGGGTGACGACAAGGCGTCCGTCGGACGCAAATCCCGGGTGCACGGCACCGAGGCGCGCGAAACTCTGCACCAGCCACCCGGCGCCGGCCGTCAGCACGATCGCCATGGCGACCTCGGCGACGATCAATACCGCCATCGATCGCGACGTGTCGCGTCCAGGCGATGCGCTTCGTCCGCTCTCGTTCATGAGTGTCCGCACATCGACACGGGCCAGCCGCCACGAGGGCGCAAGCCCCATGACCAGCGCGCTGAACACCAGCACCGCGGACGCGAACAGCAGCACGTTGAGATCAAATGGCACCGCATCCAGACGCGGCAGGGTTGAACCGCCGAGCGCCAGCAGCAGCCGCACGCCCGCATACCCGAGCGCCAATCCGGCCAATGTCCCTGCGGCCGCGAGAATGATCGATTCAGTGAGCATCTGCCGCACCAGCTGCGTGCGGCCGGCACCAAGCGCGGAACGAATCGCCAGTTCGCGTGTGCGCACCGCACCGCGCGCGAGCAGCAGATTCATGACGTTGACGCAGGCCAGCAGCAGCAATACACCCGTTGCACCGAGCACGATGAGCAGCATCGGGCCCAGATCGCCGACGATCGCCGTCGTCAACGGCCGCATGATGAAGAGACGATTCACATCCGTGGGACTCGTCTTCGCCTGCTCGGCCAACAGCACGTCGGCCCGCTCGCGAAGCGCCTCGATGGATGTGCCGGCTTTTGCGCGCACGACGACGTCGAGACCGTGACCGAAGTCTTGTGGATTCATGCGCGCGGCGAGCCAGACGTCAGTGCCGTGAGGAAGATCCACTTGCGATGATGCGACACCGGCAATGCGAATGCCGGTCGGGATCTCGACGATCCGCAAAATCCTGCCGACGACGCTGCTGTCGCTTCCAAACATGGTGGTCCACGCGCGATGCGACAGCACCCCGACCGCTTGCGCGTTGGGGCCGACCATCGCGTGATCCTCGTGCGCGAAGCCTGAACCAAGAACGAGCGGTAGCCCCAGCGTGTCGAAGAAGCCTTCGCTCACTCCGGTAACGAGCAAATTCGCCGGAGCACCATCGCCGCCGACCAGCGTCAGCTCCTGCGGCGACGCTGAAAGTCCCGCGGCGCTTTCGATCGGCAGCTGCGAATTCTTGAACAGCCCGAGATTCAGAGGCGACAGCAGACCGGTCGTCAGCTGACCAGTACTCAACTTGCTGCGTACGTTGATCAGTTGCTCGGGATGCGCATACGGCAACGGCCTGAGCAACGTTGCGTTCACGGTGCTGAACAGCGCGGTCGTGGCGCCGACGCCGATCGCGAGCGTCAGGATTGCGACAGCCGCAAAGCCCGGCGCGCGGCGCAGGCTGCGAGCGGAGTGGCGAAGGTCGTGCCAGAGCGCCATCAACGGCGCGAGTCTTACAAAACGTCAGACTGAAGTCAAGGCGAGGCAAATGCGAGGTGTCGGTGAATAATTCGGTCACGAGGTGTACGCGTGTCCCCATTGATCAACCGCCGCGAAGCGCTCGCGGCCCTTGCCACTACCGCGGCCATGCCGCTGCTGTCTGCCTGCGGTGACAAATCTGCCGCGCCGGCATCGTCAACCGCAGGCGCCGCGGCGTCGACTGCAGAAACGGACGCGATGACGCTGCTCGATCAAATCGGCGAGAACTATCTGCGTCTTTTCCCCGAGAGCGCGACATCGCTTGGCATCGATACCGGCACGCGTGCGGCGCTGCGGTCGCAGTTGACCGATCGATCGAGTGAAGGCCAGCGCCGGATCGCAGACCAGGTGAAGCAGGATCTCGATCGCGCCAAAGCCATCAACACCGACGGTTTGTCTCACGCGGCACGCACGAGCGTCGAAGTGGTGCGCAGCGCGTATGCGACGGCGCTCGAGGGGTTCGCGCTGCCGTACGGCGACATTACGGTCGGCCAGTGGCGCAACACGCCGTACGTCGTCATCCAGAACGTCGGCGCGTATCTCGATGTGCCGCGATTCATCGACAGCGATCACCCGATTGAAAACGCCGCCGATGCAGACGCTTACCTCGCGCGCATGCAGTCGTACGCGAAGCAGCTCGATGGCGAGCTGGGCCGCATCAAGGCGGCGCGCGAGAAAGGCCTCGTTCCGCCGGCATTCCTGCTCGACAAGGCGCTCGCGCAGATGCGGATGTCGGCAAAGAGCGCGCGCGAGGGTGGATCGCTCGTCGAATCGATCGTGCGGCGGACGAAGAACATTCCCGGCGACTGGGCCGCGCGCGCCAAGGCGATCGCCGCCAAGGAGATCGCGCTGGCGCTGGACCGGCAGATCGCGGAGCTGGAAGAAGGACGCAAGGTTGCCAAAGACGAGGCCGGCATGTGGGCGCGTCCGAACGGCGATGAGTTCTATCGCTGGGCATTGAAAGCGTCGACGACGACGAGCATGAGCCCGGATGACGTGCACGCGATGGGGCAGAGCGAGCTCGATCGCTTGCAGTCGCAGATGGACGCGATCATGAAAGGCATTGGCCTGACCAAGGGCACCGTCGGCGATCGCATGAAAGAGATCGCGAAGGACCCGAAGTACAAATTCGCCGACGGCGACAAGGGCCGTGCCGAGATCATGGCGTTCATCCAGGAGCGGCTGACGTGGGTGCGTTCGCAGCTGCCGCGTGCCTTCAACACGCTGGTCAATCCGAACATGGAAGTGAAGCGCCTGCCGCCGGAAGAAGAGCCCGGCGCGCCAACGGCGTATGGCGGCGCGGGATCGATCGACGGCAAGATCCCCGGCCGCTTCTGGATCAATCTGCGCACGACGGATCTGCACAGCAAGTTTGCCCTGGCGGATCTCGCGTTCCATGAAGCGATCCCCGGTCACATCTGGCAGGGCGAATACACGCACAAGATGCCGTTGATCCGCCAACTGCTCGCCTTCAACGCCTACTCGGAAGGGTGGGCGCTCTACGCGCAGCAGCTCGCCGACGAGCTGGGCGCGTATGAAAACGATCCGGTCGGCAAGCTTGGCTATCTGCAGGCGATTTCGTTCCGCGCCTGCAGGCTCGTGGTCGATACCGGCATCCACGCAAAGCGCTGGACGCGCGAGCAGGGCGTGAACTTCTTCGTCGAGCGCAACGGCTCGAATCCGATCGAAGTCGCCAGCGAAGTCGATCGCTACTGTTCGTGGCCGGGACAGGCGTGCGGCTACAAGGTTGGGCACAGTGAGATCAACCGGCAGCGCGAACGCGCCAAGTCGGCGCTTGGATCGAAATACGATTTGAAGGCGTTCGACGACACCGTGGTCCTCGGCGGCAACGTGCCGCTCGATGTGCTGGCCAAGAACGTCGACGAGTACATTCGCACTGCGAAAGCTTGAGGTGACTTGAAGCCAGACAACGAGGCGCTCGGGCCCATTCGTTCCGTTGTCGCGCTGATTGGCGCGGCATTCATCGGCGTGCTGATTCGCGTCTTCGGCCGCACCGTTCGCATCGCCGACGCTCCATGGCTGTCGGGTCCGATCGGCAGCGACTACATCGGCGACAAACCGTACGAAGAAGTCGCCTCGCGCGAAAATCTCGAGCTCGTTCGCCGCGCCGCTACGGGCGGCCTGCTGGCTGACATGGCCGTTCTGGAAGGAGCCGGCTGCCGCATCGATCGACTGCGGCCGGAGGTCAGGCGTTTTTACGAACACACCGCGAATTACCGCATGGACGTGTGGTCGCAGTCGTTCTTCCCGGGGAAGATCGGATTGTGGCTGCTCGTCACGACCATCAGCCGCAAGGTGAACCAGTTGAATTTCCCCCTGCATGCGCTCGCGACGGCGAAAGGTATGGACAGTGAGATCGTCCTTCTCAAGAATCGCGATGGGTCCGTGCGCTATGCAGGCTGGTATCGCCGCCTGGTCGAGATGGGCCGCACCATTTACACGGGCTTCTACATGACGACGACGGTGCCGCATTGCGACACGCCGTGCGTCAAAGTCGTGTTTCCGATGCCGAAGGGGAACGCCACCGTGATTCTTCGCCCGTTAGTCGACGACAACGGTGATTTAGGATTGAGCAGCAAGGGCAGCCGTTTTGGCGATGCCGGTTTCTATCGCGTTCGACAGCTTGATGACGAACGTCTGCTCGTCTGGCGGGTGACGACGCTGCACGAGCATTTTCGCGTCTACGTCGATGACAGTCACGTGTTGCGCTGCGATCACACGGTGAGATTTATGGGCATGCCCATCCTGCATCTGCATTACCGAATCGAGGCCGCGCGGTCATGAGACGGTTCACACTCAGCCGTCTGCTTGCGATGATCGCCTGTCTAACCGTCGCGCCGGCAAGCGGCGCGCAAGACACCACGCGCCACTCGATTCAGTTCGTGACCGTCGAACCGGCGGTCAGCATCGAAGTCGTCGATTGGGGAGGTCCGACAGCACCCGGAACCCGAACGTTGGTGCTGGTGCCGGGCCTTGGCGATACCGCCCATCGATTCGATCCGTTTGCGATCCAGTTGATCGCCCGCTATCGCGTCGTCGGTATCACGCGGCGCGGCTTCGGCACATCGAGCGTGCCGGATTCAGGGTACGGCGCGGATCGTCTTGGAGACGACGTGTTGGCCGTCCTTGATACGTTGAAGATCGCGCGGCCCATCCTGGTCGGACACTCGCTCGGTGGTGAAGAGCTCAGTTCAGTCGGGTCACGGTTTCCCGACAGAGTGGCCGGCCTCGTCTATCTCGATGCCGGATACGGCTACGCATTCGCCGCGCCGGGCGCGAAGCCGATGCCCGTGCCGAAGCCGGAGGACAACGTCCCGCCCGTGATTCGCGCAATCGTCACCGGCATGCAGCAGTACACGAAGATCCCGGTGCCGGCGCTGGCAATTTTCGCTGTCCCGCGGCGTGTGCCGCCCGCCGCGACGGCGGAGCAACGCGCGCAATCGGCGGAAGGCGACAAGGCTACCGCCGCGCAGGCCGATGCCTTTGAGAAGGGCGTGCCGACCGCGCGCGTCGTTCGACTTGCCGATGCCGGCCATTACGTCCACATCACGAACGAGAGCGACGTTCTGCGAGAGATCGATCGGTTCGTCAACGGCTTGAAGTTCTAAGCAGCGATCAGCGTCGCTCAAAAGGCGCTGATATCATCATCGGTGGCCATGTTTCGTACGCTCGTCGTCTTACTCGTCGCGTGCACGTTCCTCGTTGCCTGCGGCGGATCGAATAATCCGAGTACCGGACCGACGAAGGTACCGCGTATCTCGCGCACGAAATTCCTTGCCTTCGGCGACAGCATAACGGCCGGCGAAGTGACGCAGCCATCGACGGCAAGCGGCGGCATCACCAAGTTGATCGTGCTGCCGGCGGCGTCGTATCCGGCGCAGCTGCAAAGCCGCCTCACCTCCACGTATACGGCGCAATCGAGCGCGATTACCGTCACCAATCAAGGGCTGTCGAACGAGTTCATTCTCGAAGGCGCGCAGCGGTTCGAGCAGGTGTTTCCAGCGAGCGGGGCCGAAGTGGTGTTGCTGCAGGAGGGCGTCAACGGATTGGGCTTCGTCGGACCGGATACGTCGACGGGCGTGATGCGGCTGATGGTGCAGAAGGCCAAGGACGGCCGCGCGCGCGTGTTTGTCGGCTCGATGATTCCGATTGTGCCGGGACGTCCGCGCGCGAGCGTGACGCCGGCCGCGCTGGTCGCCTACAACAACGTCCTGCAGATCATGAGCACGCAGGAAGGCGTCACCTACGTCGATCTATATACGCCGCTGCTGAATGAGGCGGAGCAGCTGATTGGCAGCGACGGCCTGCATCCGACCGAAGCCGGATACAGGCGCATCGCCGATTTGTTTTTCGCTGCGATTCAGCGCGAATTACAGGAACCGTAACGTTATTTCAGCGTGACTTTCTGGACGCGCCAGTTGGTCATCTCACCGATCAGCAATTCGTTCTCGTTGCGGCAGTCGATCGAGTTGGCGAGGCCGAATTCCTTCAACTGCTTGCCCGCAGAGCCGAACTTGCCAACGACTTTTCCGTCGAGCGTCGTCTTGTAAATCGCCGCATCGTCCATGCCGTCTTCATCGCCGGCGTGCGAGATGTAGAGATATTGCGTCGACCCGCGTGTCATGCACATCGTGAGCGGCGTGCCGATGTTGCCGAATTCCGATTTGAACTTTCCGTCGGCGTCGAAAATCTGGATGCGCTTGTTGCCGAGGTCAGCGACATAGACGTCGCCGTTGTTCGCGATGGCGAGCGACTTCACGCCCTGGAACTGACCCTGGCCCGTGCCGGTCGATCCCCAGTGCGTGATGAACTTGCCGTCCTTGTCGAACTTGGCAACACGGTTGTTGGCGCCGATGCCGTCGGCGACGTAAATGTTGCCGGCCTTGTCCCACGCGACGTCGGTCGGACGAACGAAGCCCGATCCCGGAACGCCCGCTCCGGGCGCACGGCCGCCGCCGCCCCCGAAGCCGCCACCACCGCCACCGCCACCCGCGCCGGCAGGCGCACCGCCTGTGGCTGGTGCGCCGCCGCGGCCGCCGCCGCCACCGGGCGCACCGCCCTCACCGCCACCGGGCGCTCCGCCTGGACGCACGCCGATCGCTTCGGGTTTACGTCCAAGCACCAGGCCGATGCTGCCATCGGCATTGAATTTGACCACCTGGTTGGCGGCGACATCGATCGTCCAGACGTTGTCTTGCGGGTCGATGCGCAATCCGATCGCGGCATTGAAGCCGTAGACATCCTGCCCCCACTCGCGCACGAACGTGCCGTTGCGATCGAAGACGAACAGGCGCGACCCGCCGTGCGAGAAGGTGCGGTTGTCGCCAAGCGTCGCATACGGATGCCCGGTCCGCGTGTAGACGAAAATCTGTCCCTTTGAATCCGCGCCCACGCCGGCCACTTCGCCGACGTAGCCGTCTTTCATCGGCTTCAGCAAATCAACGGTCGTGAAATTGATCTCACCCGATTGCGCGACGAGCGATGCCCCGAGCGCAAGGGTCGCGGCCGCCACACTGGCAATGATGATGCGTGACATGTCGGTAACTCCTTAGCGCTGACTATTGGTCTTGGCGGTCTGGGGCTTGAGCAGGATTTTCTGCGAGCGCCAGTCGTTGATCTCCGCCGTGAAAATCACATCAGGATCGCGGCAGTCCATCTGGTGGATCGTCGCAAACTCGCCAATCGCCTTGCCGGCGCGTCCGAACTTGCCGACGATCTTGCCGTCGAGTTCGAGCTTGTAGACTTCGCCCGTGATCTCGGCGCCGGCAGCCGGCGCGCTGTCCTGCCACGAGTTCGATACATACAAGTACTGCTTGCCGGGATTCTTCGGACCAGGACCGCCGGACACGCACACCGCCCACGGGTTGCCCATGCCCTCGTAATTCGCCTTCCAGTTGAGATCGTTGTCGAGCACCTGCACGCGCGCGTTGCCGCGATCGCCGACGTAGACGTTGCCCTGGAAATCCGTAGCGATCGTATGCGGCGTGTTGAACTCGAGGTTGCCGCGGCCCTGCTTGCCAACCGCTTTGATGAAGCGGCCGTTCTTGTCGTACTTGACGACGCGCGCGTCGAAGTAACCGTCGGAGACGAAGATGTTGCCCTGTTGATCGAAGGCGACGTCGGTCTCGCGGCCGAAGCGATACTTGGCGTTGCGGCCGTGGAAGCGGCCCGCGCCCGGCATGTTGCCGAGCGATTCGACCGGATCAGTGCGGCGCCCGATCGTCATCAGCACGTGGCCGTCGGGCGCAAACTTCGTGAGCATGTCGGTGCCTTCGTCGACCGTCCAGATGTTGTCCTGTGCATCGACGCGGACCGAGTGCGCAAAGGCGTGGCTGTAAATGCCTCGGCCGATCTCACGAATGAATTGGCCCGTCGGGCTGTATTCAAACAGGCGCGTCTCGTTGGCGCGATGGAAGATGTAGATATTGCCTTTCGAGTTGGTGGCAATGCCCATGTTCTCGCCGGTGTAGATGCCCGGCGGGTTCTTGAAGAAGTTCGGCACCGCTTCATGCGGAATCGTCGGCACGTTGGTGACGGTGGCCTTGGTCTGGGCCGGCAGCCGTATGGTGGCGGCCATCGCGACCGCAAGCACAACCCCGCTAAATACGAGTTTTTTCATCGATTTCCCCTCAAGCGTGAATCGAACTTGTCCGCCCGGCGCTCGACGTAAAACCCGGCGGATGCAGTGGGGGAGTGTAGCCCATTTCCTCCTTGCAAGCGCCCGGGGATCGGCGTAACGTTCCGCCCCAAGTCCTGACCTTGCGCAGGCTCAGGGTCTCATTCATTCCGCGTCGCGTCGCAGTCATTTCCGGTGTGTTGTCTTTCTGGAGGACGGGTATGCGAATCGATCGGCAATTCCTCGCGACGGTGATCGTCGGCGTGTGTGTCACCTGGGCTACCGCCGGGGTGGCCACGGCCCAGTCGTTTCAGGGTGGTTTGCGCGGCGCGGTGAAAGATGCTCAGGGGGTCATCCCCGGCGTGACGGTGACTCTGATCAGCGAATCAACCGGAGTCTCGCGCGACACGATTTCGAATGCGTCGGGCGAATACTCGTTCCCGGCCATCGACCCCGGCACCTATGGCATCAAGGCCTCGGTGCAGGGCTTCAAGACGTTTGATCGCAAAGGCATTCGCATCGGCACCCAGCAGTTCATCACGCTCGACATCGTCCTCGAAGTCGGCGCGCTCGAAGAGTCGATCACGGTGACGGCGGATGCGCCGCTGGTCGAAACGTCCAACGCGTCGCACGGCGAGGTGCTCGATGCGAAGACGATCGAGCAACTGCCGACGATCGGCCGCAACGTGTTCCTGATGGCGGTGACCGTGCCGACGGTGCAGAGCAGCGGCGACACGCACTGGAACCGCATGCAGGACCAGACCGGCGCGTCGGCGATCTCGCTCGGCGGCGGCGGCGTACGCTCGAACAACTATCTGCTCGACGGCTTCCCGGTCACCGACCTGCAGAATCGCTCGGCGACGAATCCGAGCGGCGAGATGGTTGAGGACGTGCGCGTGCAGGTGCACACCTACGATGCGGAGATGGGCCGCACCGGCGGCGGTGTCTTGAACACCACCGCGAAGTCGGGTGCCAACAACTTCCGCGGCTCGGCATTCTTCCAGAACCGTCCAAACGCTCTGATTGGGCCGCTGTTCTTCAACCAGATTCGCGGCATCGAGAACTCTCCGCAGTTCTGGCGTTCGGCTGGCGGCGGCTTCGGCGGGCCCGTCATCCACAACAAAACGTTCTTCTGGGTCGCCGGTGAGGGTTATCGCGACGGCCTGTCGCAGAACCAGGTGATGACCGTGCCGAGCGCGGCGTGGCGCAGCGGCGACTTCAGCAGCTACAAGACGGCGGCAGGCGCGCTGATTCCCATTTACGATCCGTTGACAACGGATGCGAACGGCAATCGCACGGCGTTCCCGGGCAATATCATCCCCGCCAATCGCATCAACCCGTGGGCGCTGCAATACCTCAAGGCGATTCCGCTGCCCGAGACCTTGGCCGCCGATGGCAGCGGCCGCTTGCCGGCGCAGGACGTCATCAAGGATGCGGCGCAGCAGGGATCGCTGAAGCTCGATCATCACTTCACCGACAACATCAGCCTGAGCGGCGTCTACCTGTTCCAGAACTCGTCCGAGCCGGATCGCAACTTCTTCCCCGATGCCAAGTACGCGTATCCGAGCTATCAGCTCGATCGTGCGATCAACGTGTTCGTGTTGAACAACACCTACATCATGAACTCCAGCACGGTGGCAACGCTGCGCTTCGGCATGAACACGTTCGAAGACGACAACAGCCTGCCCTACGATTTCGATCCGGCGACGCTTGGTTTTGTGCCGAGTTTCGTCAACGCCATGCCGGTGAAGAAATTCCCGTCGATCACGACGACGGGTTACCAGGGCACGGGCTTCAGCGGCGTCAACAACCGCAATTACTACACCTACGGCGGCAACGGCACGATCACCAAGTTGATCGGCGGTCACAGCTACAAGCTTGGCGCCGATTACCGGCTGCTCGGCGTGCGCGCTGAAAACTTCGGCCAGTCATCGGGCTCGTTCACCTTCAACGGGCAGTTCACCGCCGCCAATCCGACCACCAACACGCGCAACGCGATCGCCGATCTGCTCCTGGGGTATCCGTCATCGGGCTCGTTCACGCGCAACACGCCGGTGGACAACTTCGTGAAGTACTACAGCGCCTATCTGCAGGATGACTGGCGCGCCACCGACAAGCTGACGCTGAACTACGGCGTCCGCTTCGAGAAGGAAAGCGGTCTTGCCGAAGCCGACAACAAACTCGTCGTCGGTTTCGACAAGGATGCAATCAGCCCGTTGAACGTGACGATTCCGGCCGACCCGATTGCCGGCACGCCGGCGCGGCAGGTCAAGGGCGGCTTGATCTACGCCGGCCAGGGCGGCGCGAAAGAGACCACCGGTAATCCGCCGGCGATCAAGATCTCGCCACGCATTGGCGTCGCTTACAGCATGAACGACAAGACCGTTGTTCGCGGCGGCTATGGACTGTTCTGGGCGCCGTGGGCCTACGGCGCGAACAATGCGGTCGGCTATTCGGCTACGACCAACATGGCGCAGCCGAACAATCTGCCGACGCTGGCGATTCAGGACCCGTTCCCGTCAGGGCTGATCGACGTGACCGGCAATTCGCGCGGCTTGCTGTCAGGCGCGAGCTCGGACATCAGCTTCGTCGATCCGAACAAGACGGCGCCCTACGTGCACCAGTACTCGATCGACGTGCAGCGCGAGCTGCGTGGCAACCTGAGTGGCAGCATTGCCTACATCGGATCAACGGGCCGGCGCTTGACGACGGCCGGCAACGTCAACATCAACCAGGTCGATCCGAAATACCTCCCGCTCGGCGCCGCGCTGACACAGACCGTGCCGAATCCGTTCTTCGGCAATCCGAATGCGGGCACGTTCGCGACGCGGCCGACCATCGAACGCAACCAGCTGCTGCGCCCATTCCCGCAGTTCCTCAACGTCAACCAGCAGGAGACGAATCTCGGCAAGTCGCAGTATCACGCCGGCGTCATCCAGGTCCGCAAGCGCATGACGTGGTGGAGCGGCAGCTTCAGCTATACGTATAGCCGCCTGTGGGACAACCAGTTCGGGCAGGGCAACTACTACACGTCGGCCCCGGGCCTGTTGAACAATTACTCGTTCATCGAGGGGTCGGACTATTTCAACCCCGACGTCGAGTACGGCCGCAGCCTGATCGACTCGCCACACAAGGTGGCGATGACGCCGACCATTCAGCTGCCGTTTGGCGAGGGCCGCCGCTTCTTCAACAAGAGCCGTGTTGCCGACGCGATTCTCGGCCACTGGACGATCGCCGCGGTCATCCAGATGCAGAGCGGCTTCCCGGTCGGCGTCAGCCAGAACACCAACAACACCAACCTGCTCGGCTCGGCGCAGCGTCCGAACATCGTGCCCGGGCAGCCGTTCGTCCTCGGCGATATCACCGATCGTCTGCGCGCCAATCCGGATGACGATCGCTACTTGAACGAAGCGGCGTTCTCCGCCGCGCCGACCGGCACGTTTGGCAACGCGCCGCGCATCCTGCCGGACGCCTATTCACCGTGGCGGAATTCGACCGACGTCGCGATCAACAAGGACATCCGCATGGGCGGCAGCAAGCGCGCGACGCTGCGGCTCGAGATCATCAACCTGTTCGATAATCCATGGTATGCGGCGCTGCAGAGCGTCGCCTTCGGCAACGCCAACTTCGGCCGCGTCGTCTCGCAGGGCAATTATTCGAGGACCTTCCAAGTCACCGGACGGTTCTCGTTTTAATGTGTGAAGTTTAAAGGTCAAGTTGGAGTTCCAGTTACCTGGGACTCCAACTTGAAACTACTGGCGCGCTGTCAACCGCTCCTTGAGTGGTCTTCTCGCCACCTTCCCCGTCGGCCCTTTGGGCAGCGCGGGCTCGAACAGGATCGTCTCGGGCACTTTGTATTTTGCGATCCGTTTTGACATGAATTCGATCAGCTCTTCGGCCGTCGCCGCCGCGCCATCCTTCAACGCTACGAATCCGACAATCACTTCGCCCCAGCGTTCGTCGGGTTTACCGACGACGGCGGCTTCGCGGACCGCGGGGTGTTGATACAAGGCCTCTTCAACTTCCTGCGGTGAAACGTTGGATCCGCCGCGGATGATGATTTCCTTGGCGCGGCCCGCAAACCAATAAAATCCATCGGCATCCAGCCGCGCCAGGTCGCCGGTGTGCAACCAGCCGTCCTTCAATGCGGCGGCGGTCGCATCCGGATCGTTCCAATAGCCGGAGCACACCAGCGCGCTCTTGACCGTGACCTGCCCGACTTCGCCTTGTTTCACTTCGCGTCCGTCGCTGTCGACAAGCCGCCAATCGATCTGCGGCAGCGCGCGGCCGAGCGACCCCGGACGACGATGTCCGTTGCCGTTGAACGCGATCGGGACCGCTTCGGTCAGGCCGTAGCCTTCGATCAGCGGCACGCCGAGCACGCTCACGCACTGGTCGTGCAACGCGGCCGGTGCGCTATCGCCGCCGACGAGGCAGCCGCGCAGCGACGATAAATCACGCGGCTTTGCGGCCTGCGCTTCCGCGAGCATGCGATACAACGCCGGCATGGCGAGCAGCATAGTGATGCGATGCCGTTCGATGGCGTCGAGGACGGCGTTAGGCTCGAAGGGCACGACTACCGACGTCATTTCGGCGAACGCGGCGGAGAAGAACAATGTGACAGCGGCCATGTGGACGAGCGGCAGGATCACACCGGGGCGATCACCGGCTTCGAACATGGCGGCGCCGCCAAATTCAGCGGTCGCCGCCAGCGAAGCATGCGTGTGCGTCACGCCTTTGGGTCTCGCCGTCGTCCCCGACGTATACAAGATCATCGCGGGAGCGAAGGGGTCGCAGGGTGCGAAGGGGCTGGTAGGTGCACAAGGTGCGAGCAGCGAGGTGAATGAACGAAGTTGGGCCGCGTCTTGCCCTGTCAAATAGCGCAGATCGATGTGGGCCGACACCGCTTCCGCTTCGTCAAACAAGCCTGGCTGGCCGATGTAGGCGCGCGACTGACTGTGGCGAAGGACGTAGTCGATCTCCGGTGCCTTGAGCCGCGTGTTGATCGGCACCGCAATGAGGCCGGCCTTGAAGCAGGCATAATAGGCCACCACGATATCGATGCCGTTGGCGAGATGGATGGCGACGCGGTCGCCGGGCGACAGGCCGGCGGCCAGCAGGTTGTGCGCGACGCTGGTCGATCGATCGTCCACGTCGGCACGCGACCACGATCGATCGTGCGCGATCGTCAGCGTTGCGTCTGGGTCGCGCTGCCGCTGCTCCTGCAGCTGTTCGACAAGGCTCCTCATGGGACGCGCATCCTACACTATTTCCGGCCGCCATGAGTGAATCCGCACGCCCGCGCGGCTATGTGGACGCCGACTATCTGCGACGCATCGCGGAATGGATCGCGCCGATCAAGGCACGATCCTTCGAGCGAATGTGCATCACTACCGGATCGCGGGTGCTCGACGTCGGCTCTGGACCTGGCATCGATACCAGGGCGCTGGCGCGCATTGTCGGACCGGGCGGACGCGTCACCGGCGTCGACATCGATGCCGAGATGGTGGCGAAAGCGTCGGCCGCCTCCGCGGCGGCGGGCATGGACGGCTACGTCGACCATCACGTCGTCGATGCGCATCGGCTGCCGTTTGACGATGGGACGTTCGACGCGGTACGCAGTGATCGCGTGTTTCAACACGTCGACGAACCTGATCGATTACTGAGCGAAATGATTCGTGTGACCCGGCGTGGCGGGCGCGTCGTTGTCGGCGACGCCGATCACACCACGATCTCGATCGACGCCGACGATATGGCGCTGGAATGGAACATGCGCCAGGTGCGCGCTTTTTCTTTTGCCCACGGCGCGATCGGCCGGCGGCTGCCGCGCATGTTCGAGTCAGCGGGATTGCAGGACGTTGAGATCGATCTGATTCCAATGAACCTGCGCGACCCGGAGTTGTGCCGCGCCGCGTTCAACTTCGATCGCGTCGAGGCACAGGCGCTGGACGGGGGAATGGAGCAACACGACATCGAACGGTGGAGAGAGGTGTTTCAGCGACCGCATTTCTTCGCCACGGGCGTGTATTTCGTCGTGTCAGGCAACAGAAGAAAGGAAGAATGAAGTCTTTTTTCTTCCCTTCTTCTGTCAAAGCGACGGCCTTACTGCTGCCCGGGGCCGCGGCCCGTTGTGTACGGCACACCAGCGGCTTCCAATTGCTGCTCGAACTTCCGTAATTCACTCTCCAACGTCCGCAACGCGTTCACTTGCGCCGTGAGATCTTCGTTGGCGAGCGTGTAGTTCTGCTGCTGTGTCGTTGTCGGTGCGCCGCTGAGGCCGCGCGAGCCGGCGACGGCGGAGTTGACGCGCTGCTGGATCGTCGTCGGCGCGCCCGATTCGGTGCCGCGCAGCGTTTCATCGCCGCGCAATGCGCGCTGCACCGCGAGGACGCGTCGATCGAAGGCGACGGCCTGATCCATCAGCTTGAGGTCCGCCGGTGAATCGACGAGCGCGCGGCGGATTGCGGTCGTGCGCGTCTTCATGTTGTTGGCTTGTTCGAGCGCGCCGGTGAAGGTGCGCTGCAGCTTCGCGACGTTCTCCTGGTATTGAATCGCGGCCGTGCGCTGCTGCGGCGTCATCTGCGGCAGCGCCGGATCCGCGCTGACCGTGATCGTCTGCGCCTCGCCGAGGTTGGTCGTCGCGCCGTTGACGCGGCGGGAGAGCGACACGCGATAGGTGCCAGGGATCACATAAGGCCCTCCGCCGGTGCCGCCGGCAATGGCCGGGGCATCGTCGTCATCATCATTACCGCCGCCACCGCCGCCGCCGAATCCCGGCCCGCCCGTCGTCGGTGCGACGCCGCGCAGGTTCCACACGTAACGGTGAATGCCGCGTGCGCCGGGAACCGTCAATCGACGAACGACCTTGCCGGCCGAGTCTGTGATCGTCATGAACGTCTGTGGTGCTTCCTCATCCGCTTCGGCGGTCAACTGCGCCTGCGTCGGGTACTGCGATGCTTCCTTGATCTCGCCGCGCGAAGCGAGCGTGCGGCGCTGACGCGCCGACTGCGGCGTGTCCTTGATCCAGTAGGTGAAGATCGCTCCGAGCGGGCGATTCTCCGCCAGCCACAGGAACTCGCCCTGCGATCCGCGCGACTTGCCGGTCTCGATCGTTTCGATGACCGCAGCCTTGGCAGGAAAGATGTGCGCATCGCGGTCGAAGATCGACTGCGCCACCGTCCTCAACGGCGTGTAGTCATCGAGAATGTAGAAGCCGCGGCCGAACGTGCCGAGCACCAGATCGTTCTCGCGCTCCTGGATCACCATGTCGCGAATCGCGATGGTCGGCAGGTTGCCGCGCAGCCGCACCCACTTCTTTCCGCCGTCGACGGTGAAATACAAACCAAACTCGGTGCCTGCGAAGAGCAGGTTGGGATTGACGTGATCTTCCGCAAATGACAATACCGGCGCGTTGGCCGGCAGATCGCCGGAGATCGATTCCCATGAGCCGCCGCGGTTTGTCGTCTTGTACAAGTACGGCTTGAAGTCGCCGTTCTTGGTGTTCTCCCACACGCCGTAGGCGACGTTCTCGTCGTGCTTGCCGGCGTAGAGGCGATTCACATAGACGCCATAGCCGCCGTATTCGGGAAGGCCCGGAATGCGTTCGCTCTTGCGCCAATTGGCGCCGCTGTCGAGCGACACCTGCACGTTGCCGTCGTCGGTGCCGACGTAGAGCAGCCCCTCGCGCTTGCGCGATTCGCTGATCGCCGAAATGTTGCCCCACGTGGCCGTTGACTGATGCTGCGCGACCGCTTCCGGCGTCCAGATACGCCCCATGACGGGCAGCGTGTTGCGATCCGTCTGACGCGTCAGATCGGGACTGATCGCCTTCCACGAGTTGCCGCGATCGTCGCTGCGGAACAAGCGGCTGGCGCCGAAGTAGAGACGCGACGGCGAGTGCGGGCTGATGATGAAGGGTGTTTCCCAGTTGAAGCGCAGCGCCGACTCACCGCGATCCTCAACCGGACGAATCTGCACCCGTTCGCTGGTGCGCCGATCGAGACGCACGACACCGCCGTACTGCGATTCACCATAGACAATGTTCGGATCGCTGGGGTCGATGCGCGACACGAACCCGTCGCCGCCAGTAACGACGAACCAGTCATTGTTGGTGGCGCCGGCGCCTTTCGATCGCGACGGCCCGCCCAGCGTGCTGTTGTCCTGCGTGCCGCCGTAGACGTTGTAGATCGGCGACGCATTGTCGACGTCCACGGTATAGAACTGCGTCACCGACAGATTGCTGAAGTGCCGCCACAGCCGGCCGCCGTCCCATGTCTCATACAATCCGCCGTCACAGCCCTCGAGCAGATGCTCGGTGTTGTCGGGATCGATCCAGACGACGTGGTTGTCGACGTGCTTGTTGCGCTCGCCGACGCCGCGGAACGTGCGCCCGCCGTCGAGCGAAACCTGTGTCTGCACCGTCGGCACGTAAAGCTTGTCGGCGTCCTTCGGATCGGGGTGAATGTTCTCGTAGTACATCGGCTGCGCGCTGACGTTGCCGCGCCGCTCCCACGAATCGCCGGCGTCCTTTCCAGCACATTGGGATCCTAAGCTTAGAATTCCACGTGGACAAGTTGTCGCG
>JADMIO011126964.1_pt1 | contig 34416 bp, 35 predicted proteins | sample 8958161 | NCBI WGS metagenome assembly JADMIO01 (sample SAMN16585339, study PRJNA669376) | soil metagenome | isolation source: Crop rotation soil | place: USA: Cullars Rotation, Alabama | collected 2011
TCGCCGCTCGTGTTCACGGTCCACACGCCGCTGACGGAAGCGGTCGGGCCGATCCGCGAACTGGCGGCCCGCCACCTGCGCGACACGACGACCTCCGCCGGCTTCCTCGCGTTGGCGGAAGCCATCTGCGAAGCGGTCGAGTACGAGAGCGGCGCCACGGAGGTAACGAGCCCCGCCGCCCACGCGCTCGAGCTCGGGCGCGGTGTGTGCCAGGACCACGCGCACCTCTTCATCGCCTGCTGCCGCTCGCGCGGCGTGCCGGCGCGCTACGTGAGCGGCTACGCCGACCCAGGTGCGACGCACCACGCCGCCAGCCACGCCTGGGCCGACGTGTGGCTCGACGACGGCTGGGTCAGCATCGACATCACCGCCCGCCAGCTCGCGGGCGAGCAGCACTGCCGCCTCGCCATCGGGCGCGACTATCTTTCGGCGGCGCCGGTTCGCGGCGTGCGCACCGGCGGCGGCGAGGAAAGCCTGGAAGTCAACGTCGCGGTCAAGGCTTCGGGCCAGTAAGGAGCGTCATGACGTATTGCATAGGCATGCGCCTGAACCAGGGGCTCGTGTTCCTCTCCGACAGCCGCACCAACGCCGGCGTCGACCAGATCGGAACCTTCCGCAAGATGACGGTGTTCGAGAACCCCGGCGATCGCGTCATGGTGCTGCTCGCGGCGGGCAACCTCGGCATCACCCAGGCGGTGCGCCAGATGCTGGTCGAGCCCCTTGCCGGCAACCCCGAGCTGTGGAGCGCGGCCGGCATGTATGCCGCCGTTTCCGTCGTCGGCGAAGCCGTGCGCCGGATCTACGACCGTGACGCGGAGCGCCTGAAGGCGATGGACATCGAGTTCAACTGCTCGCTCATCTTCGGCGGGCAGGTGAAGGGCGAGCGGCCGCGCCTGTTCCAGGTGTACTCGGCGGGCAACTTCATCGAGGCGCAGGACGAGAACCTCTACTTCCAGATCGGCGAGGCGAAGTACGGCAAGCCGATCGTGGACCGCGTCGTGACGCCTTCGAGCACGCTCGAGGAGGCGGCGAAGTGCGCGCTGGTGTCGATGGACTCGACGCTCCGAAGCAACATCTCCGTCGGCCTGCCGCTCGACCTGCTGTGCTACGAGGCAGACTCGCTGCGGGTGACGCGGTTCGCCACCATCGATGGCGACGACGCCTATTTCCAGATGGTCCGCAGGACCTGGGGGCAACGGCTGAAGCAGGTATTCACCGAGCTGCCCGATCCCTCGTGGGAGTCGGCGGCCGGCGCGTCAGCCGCGCCGATCCATCCTCCGCCGCCCCGGGCCTAGGCTACTGCTTCGGGACGTTGTACTTCCGCACCAGCACCCCCGCGCGCTCGCGGTCTTCCTTCAGGAACGCGGTGAACTCGCTCACCGACATGGGCGAAGCTTCGAGGAAGCGCGTCGCCACGCCTTCGGCGACCTTCGGGTCCTGCAGCACCTTGACGACCTCGGCGTTCATGCGGTTGACGATCGCATCCGGCGTGCCCGCCGGCATCGCCATGCCGAAGAACACGCGCCCGATGCCCGTCAGGCCCACCTCCGAGAAGAGCGGCACGTTCGGGAACTGCGGCAGCCGCTTCGATGCGCTCGCGGCGACGAGCTTGATCTTCCCGCCGTTGATCCCGGCGATCCAGCTGCCGAGCGAGCCCCAGGAGAGGTCGATCTCGCCGGTCATGAGGCCGGTCGCGGTAAGGTTCGCGCCGCCCTTGTAGGGAATGCCGACGAAGCTCGTCTTCCACTGCTCGCCGAGGAGCTGCCGGAATACGTCGACCGAAGAGCCGTCGCCGAGCGTGCCGAAGTTGAGCGAGCCGGGTTTCGCGGCCGCGAGCGCTTGCAGCTCCTTCACGTTGCTGACGGGGAGCGAAGCCTTGGTGACGAGGCCGTCGATCATCAGCACGAAGTTCGCCACGGGCTTGAAGTCCTTCTCCACGTCGTAGGGCAGCTTCGCGAAGACGTGCGGGTTGTACGAGAACGAGTTGGTCGCCGCGCTGCACGCGGTGTAGCCGTCGGGCGGCGACTTGGCGCAGGCCTCGGCGGAAACGACGCCGCTCGCGCCGGGACGGTTCTCGAGCAGCACCTGCTGGCCGAGCTGCTGCGAAAGCGGCGGCGTAACCACCCGCAACGCGGTATCGAACACGCTTCCGGCGGCCGTCTCGAGCAGGATGCGGATCGGCTTGGAGGGATAGGCCTGCGCCCACGCGCCCGAGGAAACGAGGAGCGCGCAAGCCGACAACATCGCTTTGTTCATCACGCGCCTCATTCCGGTTTGACGTTCAGGCCCTTGAACACTTCCTGCCAGTAATCCGCACGCTCCTTCATCAATGCGCGGATCGACTCGGGCGTGCCTGCGCCGTCGACGGTGAAGCCCATCTGCAGCAATTGCTGCTTGTACGACGGCTCGCTCAAGACCTTGTCCATCGCGTCGTGCGCGGCACGCACCACTTCGGGCGGCGTTCCTTTGGGCGCGGCGAGGATCCCCGTGCCGCTCAGCCTGAAGCCGGGGAACGTCTCCGCGATCAGCGGGACGTCGGGCCACAGGGGGAAGCGCGCCGAGCCGTCGACCGCCAGCACGCGGAGCTTCCCCGCCTTCATGTGCGCGTCGATCGTCGGCGGTGAGGAGATGATCATCTGGATGCGGTTGTCGAGCACGTCGGTGAACTGCTGGGCCGGGCTCTTGTACGCGACGCCCACCATGTCCGTCCCGGCGAGCTTGTTGATCCACTGCCCGAACAGGATGATGAAGTTGACCGACGTGACGCCGTAGCTGATCTTTCCCGGCTCCTTCTTCGCGAGCGCGATGAATTCGGGCAGCGTCTTCGCGGGCACGCTCGGGTGCACCGAGATCGCGAGCGAGCCTTCCTTGTAGATCATCGAGACCAGCTCGAAGTCCCTGTTCGGGTCGTAGCCGAGCTCCTTCACCGTGTAGGGGTTGGTCACCATCGTGTCCACGCCGCCGAAGAGCAGCGTGTAGCCGTCGGGCTTCGCGCGCGCGACGTTGCGCGGGGCGATCACGCCTCCCCCGCCCGCCTGGTTCTCCACGATGAAGCTCTGTCCGGTGTTCTTGGAGAGGCGGTCCGCCACGAGGCGCCCGATTCGGTCAGGGCTGGTGCCCGAGCCGGTGGAGACAATGATCGTGACCGGGCGCGCGGGCCAGCTCTGCGCGAAAGCGGCCGGAACGAACAGGGCCGCGCAGAGCAGCGACAGGATAATTTTCGGCATGACCTTCCTCCTGGGACCGATGTTACCAGCGGCCCCGGCGGCGAATCGGCGCTGCCGCTGAGCTTGAAAGGAGCCTCGCCCGCGACAGAAATTAAGACAATTCACCAGACGAGAAGTCCATCTGGAGCGGCTTTCCGGCTAGTTTATTTACTTGTTTTTGTAATAAATCTAGGCGGTCTTCACCAGCTCCGGCCTTGCCGAGGGCGTGGACGAAGGAATGGTGTAGACGCCCGGATGGCGGATGTGCGCGGCGCGCGCCTCCTCGAACGTCTTCGCGCCGATCTGCCCCATCGCGGCGCGGATCTCGTCGATGAAGAGGTCGAGCGCATGGTTCGGGCCAAGCTCGCCGAGCGCGCCGAGGCTCCACAGGAAAGCCTTGCCCGCGAATACGAGATCGGCGCCGAGCGCCAGCGCGCGCACCGCGTCTTCGCCCGAGCGGATGCCGGTGTCGTAGATGACTTTCGCGCGGCCCTTGGCGGCCGAGACGATGGAGGGCAGCAGGTCGATCGGCGCCGGCAGCGCCTCGATCTGGCGCCCGCCGTGGTTCGAGACCCAGATGCCGTCGACGCCCACCGCGAGCGCCTTTTCGACGTCGGCGGGGTGAAGGATGCCTTTCACGAGCAGCGGCTTCTTCCACAGGTCCCGGTACATCGCGATGTCGTCCCAGCTGAAGGTGCCGCGCATTTCCTTCTGAAACGCGGCAATCGCCTGGTTGAGCGACAGCCCGGGGTAGTAGCGCAGGAAGTTCGCCATGCGCACCATGCCGTGCTGCAGGAACGCGGCGCAGTACGCCGGGCACGACAGCGCCTCGAGGACCATCTTCGGCGTGAAGCGGAACGGGTTGGTGATGCCGGCAAGTACCTCGCGCGTCCGCGTCGTGCGAATGGGCGTGTCCATCGTCAGAACCAGCACTTTCGCGCCTGCCTCGTCCGCGCGGCGGATGAGGTCCCGGCCCATCTTGTGGTTCTCGTTCGGGAAGCGGTACAGCTGGAACCACAGGACGTCCGCCGCGAGCTTGCCCGCCTCTTCGATCGTCATTCCAGAAACGGTGGAGAGTCCATACGGCACGTTGTGAGCCTTGGCCGCCACCGCGAGGTACTGGTCCGCGTGAGGCCAGACGATCCCGGGCGAACCCATGGGCGCGATGCCGATGGGAGCGGCGTACTTGTGACCGAAGAGCTCCGTCTCGACGTTCGGCAGCTGCTGCATCACGCCGTAGCGCGGCACGATCTCGACATCGTCCAGGGCCTTCCAGTTGCGCCGGATGCCGGTGTCGTCACCCGCTCCTCCGTCGCCGCATTCGAACGCGAACCGAGGCGCGCGCCGGCGCGCGGCCTCGCGCAGGTATTTGACGGTCGGAATGCGCCGGAAAAGCTCGATGTCCATGGGGAATCTCCTCGGCCGGAAGTCTACCGGAACGCGAGGATTCGAATTTTTCCTTGAGCTAATATCCCCCGAGCCCCATGGAGGAGTGACCATGCCCAAGATCCGCCACATCGCCTTCTTTTCGGACAATCCCGAGGAGCTCGCCCGCTTCTACGTCGACGTGATCGGCATGGAAATCAAGGGCCGCGGCAAGGAATCGGTGTGGATCACCGACGGCTACCTGGACATCGCGCTCCTCAAGCGCAGCGATTCATCGCACGTGCACCGCGGGCTCAATCACTTCGGCATCACCATGGAGCCCGACGAAAAGGCCGCCATCTACAAGCGCCTCGAGGCCGGCGGACACCGCATCGTCAAGCCGCCGCTCGACCGCTCCTACGTCGAGGACTATACGAAGGACGTGGACGGCAACAAGTTCGACCTTTCCACCTCCGGCGTGAAGGTGCGCGAGGACAAGAAATCCGTGTTCAAGAATCCGTCGGAGAAAGAGACGGCGGGAAGCTAGCCGTGTCCCCGCTCATCTCCCGGCCGGACGGCCTGCCGCAGCAGGAGCTCATCGAAGCTGCGCTCGCCCTGAGGCCATTGCTCGAGAAGAACGCGCCGGAAGCCGACAGGATCCGCCGGCTGCCGGAGGAAAACGTCCGCGCCTTGCACGAGGCCGGGCTGTGGAAGGTGCAGACCCCGCGCCGCTTCGGCGGCCTGGAAGTGCCGCTCGCGACCAAGATCGAGCTCTCCGCCGCGCTCGCGGAAGGCTGCGCCTCCACTTCGTGGGTGTTCTTCATCATCAACATCTGCCACTGGGCCGCGAGCCTCTACCCTGACAAGGCGCAGCGCGAAGTGTGGGGAGAAAAGCCTGACGCGCGCGTGTGCGGCGTCCTGCCGCCGTGGTCGAAGACGAAAGCGGTGCCGGGCGGCCTCGAGGTCACCGGCGAGTGGGCGTTCGCGAGCGGGTGCGCCCATGCGGACTGGGCGGTGCTGGGCGTCCCCGTGGTGGACAAGGACGGCAAGCCCGTCGATGAAGGCCTCGCATTGATCCCGCGTACCCAGTGGAGCATCGAGGACACCTGGCACGTCGCGGGCATGCGCGGCACCGGCTCCAACACCATCGTCGTGAACGAGGTGTTCGTGCCGCAGCACCGCATCCTTTCGATGAGCCGCGCCATCCAGGGCGACTACGCCACCGAGCACAAGGACGAAGTGTGCTATCGCACCTCGCTCTTCCCCCAGTTCGCGATCGAGCTCGCCGGGCCGCAGCTTGGCATCGGCCGCGCCGCGCTGCAGTACGTCGCCGACAAGGCTTCCGTTCGCGGGGTCACCTACACGAAGTACGCGAAGCAGACGCAGTCCGTGGTTCACCACCTCGGCCTCGCCGAGACGGCGATGATGGTGGATGGAGCCACGCTACACACGCATCGCGCGGTCGACGACATCTGGTCGCTCGCCATCAAGGGCCAAAAGATGGACTACGCGATGCGCGCGCGGGTCAGGGCCGATACCGGCTGGTCGGTGCGCCTCGTGCAGCAGGCGCTGCAGAAGCTGCTCGACCTGCATGGCACTTCCTCGTTCGGGGAATGGAACCCGCTGCAGCGCTGGTGGCGCGACTCCAACGTCGCCGGCCGGCATGCGGTCGCCGATCCGACGCTCAACCTCGAGGTCTACGGCGGGGCGCTGCTCGGCGCCGAGCCAATCACGCCATTGGTTTAGCTTGAAGCCGTCTCTGGCTTTGTATTAGCCTTTCGTTTCCCGCATTGGCTTGTCCGTCTACCACCGAGGAGGAACCCCATGGCCGCAACCCCGAAACGACCCGCACGCCGCAAGGCGCTGAAGACGCTGGCCCTGGGCGCGAGCGCGCTGGCCGCGCCCGCATTGATGCTCAAGACTGCGCACGGCCAGAGCAAGTCCATCAAGATCGGCTTCGTGAGCCCCGCCACCGGTCCGATCGCGGCCTTCGGCGAGGCGGACAAGTTCGTCATGGACGGCGTGAAACGCGCCATCGGCAAGGGGATCACGGTCGCGGGCCAGCTCTACCCGGTCGAGATCGTCTACAAGGACAGCCAGTCCAACCCGAACCGCGCCGCGGAAGTCGCGCAGCAGCTCATCAACAACGACAAGTGCCACATCATCATCGCCTCGTCGACCTCCGACACGGTGAATCCGGTCGCCGACGCGTGCGAGCTGAACGGCGTTCCCTGCGTCACGTGCGACGACCCGTGGCAGGCGTACTTCTTCGAGCGCAAGGGCGACCCCAAGAAGGGATTCGACTGGACCTACCACTTCTTCTGGGGATTCGACGACGTCGCCAAGGTGTTCATGAACATGTGGAACTCTATGCCGACCAACAAGGTGGTCGGCACGCTGTTCTCCAACGACCCGGACGGCGTCAACGCCAACGGCGCGCTGCCCAAGGCCTATGAGGCGGCGGGCTTCAAGGTCGCCAACCAGGGCCTTTACACCGGCAACACCAACGACTTCTCGGCGCAGATCGCCGCGCTCAAGAAGGCGAACGCGGAGATCGTCATGGGCGTCTTCGTGCCGCCCGCGTTCGCGCAATTCTGGACGCAGTGCGGCCAGCAGGGCTTCCGCCCCAAGATCGCGACACCCGCGAAGGCGCTCCTGTTCCCCTCGGCGGTGGAGTCGCTCGGCGCGCGCGGCGCGGGCATGACCACGGAGGTGTGGTGGTCGCCCGGGCACCCGTTCAAGTCAAGCCTCACGGGCCAGACGGCGCAGCAGTTCTGCGAGGAGTACACCAAGGCCACCAAGCGCCAGTGGACGCAGCCGCTCGGCTTCAAGCACGCCAACCTCGAAGTGGCAATCGACGTGCTCAAGCGTGCGAAGGCGCTGACGCCGGCCGCGATCCGCGACTCCATCGTGCAGACGAACTACCAGTCCATCGTCGGCCCGATCCAGTGGAAGAACGGGCCGGTGAAGAACGTCTGCCTCACGCCGCTCGTCGGCGGCCAGTGGAAGCCCGGCAAGCAGTTCAAGTACGACCTGCACATCGTCAACAACGACACGGCGAAGAACATCCCGCTGACGAGCAAGCTCGAGCCCCTCAAGGCCTAGCGTGCGGAACGAAGTAGCGTGCGCCGTGCGCATGGCGCACGCTACGGGAACGTGATGGCGGTTCTTCTCGAGCTCGATCGGGTCGACAAATCGTACGGCGCACTCAAAGTGGCGGACGGCATCACGCTGTCCGTCGCCGAAGGCGAGGCGCTGGCGGTCATCGGCCCGAACGGCGCCGGCAAGTCGACGCTCTTCAACCTCATCACCGGCGACGTGGCCCCGGACCGCGGGCGCATCCGCTTCGCCGGGCAGGACGTCACCGCCCTCCCCGCCCACAGGCGCAGCCGCCTGGGCATCGGGCGCTCGTGGCAGATTCCGCATCCGTTCTCGAACATGACGGTGTTCGAGAACCTGCTGGTCGGAGCGACCCACGGAGCACAGAGAAGCGAGCGGGATTCCTACGATCACTGCGCGCAGGTGCTCGAGCTCACCGGCCTGATCGAGCGCGCCAACGTTCCCGCTGGCAGCCTCACGCTGCTCCAGCGCAAGCGCCTGGAAATGGCGCGCGCGCTCGCGCTACGGCCGCGCCTCCTCCTGCTCGACGAGATCGCCGGCGGGCTGACGGAGCGGGAATGCCAGGAGCTCGCGGGCACCATCCGCGACATCCACGCGCAGGGCGCGACCCTCGTGTGGATCGAGCACATCGTGCACGCGCTGCTCTCGGTGGCGAGCCGGCTGATCGTGATGGACTTCGGCCAGCTGCTCGCGCAGGGCGAGCCCCGGGCCGTGATGGCCGAGCCGCGCGTGCGCGAGGTCTACATGGGCATGCCGGCGTCGTGAGCGCGCTGCTTCAGACTCGCGCCCTGCGCGCTTTCTACGGCGATTTCCAGGCGCTGTTCGACGTCGACATCGAAGTCGCCGCGGGCGAGACCGTGGCCATCATCGGCGCGAACGGCGCAGGCAAGAGCACGTTCCTGCGCTCGCTCGCGGGCGCGCTCGATACGGCGCCCGACATGGTCCTGTTCGATGGCCAGCCGATCGGGCACCTGCCGGCGCACGACGTGCTGCGGCTGGGCATTGCCATGGTCCCCGAGGGCCGCAAGCTCTTCCCCAGCCTGTCGCTGGAAGAGAACCTGCTCGTCGGCGGCGATCATGGCCGCAGCGGTCCGTGGAGCCTCGCGCGGGTCTACGAGCTCTTCCCGATGCTGCGCGAGCGCCGGCGCCAGGACCCGACCTCGCTCTCGGGCGGCCAGCAGCAGATGGTCGCGATCGGGCGGGCGCTCATGTCCAACCCGCGGCTGCTGCTGTGCGATGAGCTGAGCCTTGGCCTCGCGCCGGTCGTGATCAAGGACATCTACGAGCGGCTGGCGACGATCTCGAAGGAAGGCACCACGCTCGTCATCGTGGAGCAGGACATCAACCGTGCGCTCGAGGCCGCCGATCGCTTCTATTGCCTGCAGGAAGGCCGCGTCTCCCTCACGGGGCCCGCGCGCGAGGCGAGCCGCGAGGCCATCACGACGGCGTATTTCGGGTTGTGAAGCGCGTCCTATGACCTGGGCGTCGATGATCATCCAGGGGACGCTGCTCGGCGGCCTCTACGCCCTGTTCGCCATCGGCCTCTCGCTCGCGTTCGGCATCATGCGGCTGGTCAACATCGCGCACGGCGACCTGATCGTGCTGAGCGCCTACGCCGCGCTCCTCGTGGTCAACGGCCTGGGCGTGGACCCGATGATCTCGCTCGCGGTGGTGATGCCGCTCATGTTCGCGCTCGGATACCTCCTGCAGCGGGGCCTGCTCAATTTCACGCTGGGACCGTCGATCCTCCCGCCGCTGCTGGTGACCTTCGGGCTTTCGGTGATCATCCAGAACGTGCTGCTGGAGACGTTCGGCGCCGACACGCGCCGCCTGCTCGCCGGAGACATCGAAGTCGCCAGCATCGCGCTGCCGGGCGGCGTGCAGGTGGGCGTATTTCCGGTCATCGTGTTCGCCGTCGCGCTCGTCTCGCTGGGCGCGTTGCAATGGCTGATGTACCGCACGGCGCTGGGACGGGCCTTCCGCGCGACGTCCGACGATGCCGCGACGGCGGAGCTGATGGGCATCGACAACCGGCACCTTTACGCGCTCGCGATGGCCATCGCTTTGGCGTTCACGGCGCTTTCCGCAGTGTTGTTCGGTATCCGCATGACTTTCGACCCGGCTTCCGGGCCGATCAACCTGATCTATGCCTTCGAGGCGGTGATCATCGGCGGCCTCGGCAGCCTGTGGGGCACGCTCGTCGGCGGCATCGTCCTCGGCGTCGCGCAGTCGGTCGGCGCGGGCTTCGTCTCGCCGCTGATCTCGGAGACCTTCGGCACGCCCGCCTCCGCCGAATGGCAGCTCCTCACCGGTCACATCGTCTTCATGGTGATCATGATCGTGAAGCCCGACGGCCTCTTTCCGAGGATCCGCGACTGATGGCCGGCGCGTCCCGCTTCTCGGTTGAGCGCGCCACGCCCGCGAGCCGCGCCTTCGCGGTCGTCACGGTCCTGGGCGTCGCCGTCCTCGCCAGCCTTCCCTGGTGGGCCGAGGCGGGCACGATGCGCCTCGTGTCGGAGATGGCCTACTACCTCGCGCTCGCGCAGCTGTGGAACCTGCTCGCGGGCTACTCGGGCCTGGTATCGGTGGGCCAGCAGACCTTCATCGGCCTGGGGGGGTACACGCTGTTCGCGGCTTCGGACTGGTACGGCATGCACCCGCTGGCCGCGATCGCGGTGTCGGGCCTCGTCGCGGCCGTGCTCTCGGTGCCGATCGCGCTCGCGGTGTTCCGGCTGCGCGGCGCCTACTTCGCCGTCGGCACCTGGGTGGTCGCCGAAATCTGCCAGCTCTTTTTCGCGCAGATCCCGAAGCTCGGCGGCGGATCGGGTTACAGCCTGACGACGACCATCGTTGGCAAGATTGCGCCTGACCGCGCGGGCCGCGAAACCGTGATGTACCTCATCGCGCTCGCGCTCGCGGTCGGCGTGTCGGCCGCCGTGTACCTGCTGCTGCGCTCGCGGCACGGCCTCGCCCTCACCGCGATCCGCGACTCCGAGGTCGCCTCGCGCAGCCTCGGCGTCGACACCTATCGCACGAAGCTGTTCGTGTACGTGGTGAGCGCGCTGCTCACCGGGCTCATCGGCGGCTTCATCTTCCTGCAGAAGCTGCGCATCTCGCCCGAGTCGGGCTTCAGCCTGAACGACTGGACCGTGGTGGTGATCTTCATGGTGGTGATCGGCGGCATCGGCACCCTGGAGGGACCGATCATCGGCATGCTGGTGTATTTCGCCATGCGCGAGCTGCTGGCCGATTACGGCAGCTGGTACCTGATCCTCCTCGGCGTGCTCGCGGTGGTGGTCATGCTGACCGCGCAGCAGGGCATCTGGGGCCTCGTCACCCGCAAGTTCGATGTGCACCTCTTCCCGGTGAGACGACACCTGCGGCGATCCGCGCCGGAATAGTCTGGCAAAATCGACCGCGGAGGAAGGCATGATCGACCTGCACGACATCCGCTACCTGCGCATCGGGACTTCGAGCCTCGATGCCGCGATCGACTACTGCACCCGCATCGTCGGCCTGCAGCTGGTCGCGCGCGAAGGCAAGGCCGCCTACTTCCGCTCCGACAAGACCGCCGTGAGGGGCGACACGCGCGACCATACGCTCGTGTACTTCGAAGGCGACCCGCGCGAGCACAGCATTGCCTTCGACCTCGCCGACCATGCGAGCCTCGACCGGGTCGCGGCCGACCTTGAAAAGGCGGGGCGCCCGGTGCACCAGGGCACGAAGGAAGAGTGCGAGCTGCGGCGCGTGCGCGATTTCGTCTCCACGACCGACCCGACCGGCAACCGCATCGAGATCGTCGCGCGGCCCGAGCACAGCGGCGTGCGCTACTTTCCATCGCGCGATGCCGGCATCACGCACTTCAGCCACATCGGCCTGCGCACGTCGAACGCGCCCGCGGACGAAGCGTTCTGGACCGGCATCTGCAACGCGCGGGTGTCCGACTGGATCGGCGAGGCGCCGCTGCTGCGCATCAGCACCGTGCACCACTCCCTCGCGCTGTTCCCCTCCGCGTACCCGGGCGTTCAGCACATCAACCACCAGGTCGAAGACATCGACGACATCATGCGCTCGTGGTATTTCCTGCGGGAGAAGGGCGTGAAGATCGTGTTCGGGCCCGGCCGCCACGCCACCTCTTCGGCAATCTTCCTCTACTTCGAAGGGCCGGACGGCATGGTGTTCGAGTACTCCACCGGCGTGAAGCACATCCAGCCCGGCGAGGAAGCCGCGTACCGCCCGCGACAGTTCCCGTTCACGCCGGAATCGTTCTGCATCTGGGGCGCGCGCCCCGACATCCCCGAATTCAAGGCGAAGGAAGACAGTCCGCCGCTGAAAAGCGTGGCGTAGGCGCCGCCATGCTCGAATCCGCCAAGCCGTTCAGCGTTCCGCCGCTGATCAAGAAGAACGTCACCCTGTTCGCGCTCTCGCAGTCGTTCACGGGCGCCGGCATGCAGTTCGCGTTCGGGCTCGGACCGCTGATGGTGATCTCCCTGACGGGATCGGCAGCGCTCTCGGGCCTCTCGGTAGGCCTCATCGGTTTGAGCCGCTTCCTCGTGTCCTACCCGGTGGGCAAGATCACCGACACCTACGGCCGCAAGCCGGGGATCCTGCTCGGACTTTCGCTCGCGCTCGTCGGAGCGATGGTGGTGGCCTCCGCGATGCATTTCCACAGCCTGTGGGTGCTGATCGTGGGGATGACGATCTTCGGCATGGGCATGAACGCGTCGCAGCAACTGCGCGTCGCGGCAACCGACATGTTCCCGCCGCGCATGCGCGCGCAGGCGCTGGGCTACGTCGCCATGGGATCGCTCGTCGGCCTGGTGGTCAGCCCCGTCGTCATGAACTTCACCGAGAAGCTCGCCCATGAAACAGGCCAGGATCCGCTCGGCCTGCCCTGGCTCCTGCTGCCCGCCCTGATCCTCATGGGGATGGGTCTCATCTCGTTCGTGCGCCCGGACCCGAAAGAGATCGGGATGAACCTCGAGCGCTACTACCCCGACTACAAGCCCGCGTCCAGGCCGCAGCGCCCCGCTGGGAGCCCGGACTTCAGCGCGCGGGCGTTGCTGCGCAACCGGCCCATCCGGCTCGCGATCGTCTCCAACTGCGCGGCCCAGGGCAACATGTCCATCGTCATGGTGCTGACCTCGCTGGTGCTGTCCCACCACGGTTTCTCGCTGACGTCGATCGCCTTCTCGCACATGTTCCATTCGGCGGGCATGTTCGCTTTCACCGTACCGCTCGGAAAGATCGCCGACCGCTTCGGGCGCGGCGCGGTGATGCTCCCCGGGGTGGCGGTCGCGATGTTCGGCGCGGCGCTGGTGGCCTTCACCGGAAGCTTCTGGCTGGTGACCGTGGGAACGTTTCTCGTGGGCCTGGGCTGGGCAGCCGCCAACGTCGCTGCGACGGCAATGATCGCCGACCACGCGGAAACGGCGGAGCGCGGCCGCGCCATCGGCGTCAACGAGAGCTGCGCGGGCGCAACCGCCGTGGCGCTGGCCGTGGTGACCGGCCCGCTGATCGAATGGTATGGCCTGCCCGCGACCGGCTTCGTCGCCGTGGTGATCGCGATCCCGCCGCTGCTCATGCACCTGGCCGGGAAGCTGCGGGAGCGCAGGTCGGGCGCTAAAGCCGCTGCTGTGCCCGAGCCGCGATCGACGCGCTAGGCGCCGGTGATGCGCGCGATGAGCGCGCCGGGGTCTGAAGGCTCATCGTCGCCGCGCCACGCGACGTGGCCGTCCGGACGCACGAGCACGAGCCTCCTGCCGTAAAGCGACGCGATTACCGGATCGTCGAGGTCGACCGCTTCGAACGGGACGCCGGACTTCATTGCGGCCTCCTGCAAGGCTCCATCATTCTTCGCTTGCGCGAAGCGGAGCAGGACGAATCCCCGCCCGAAGAGGTCCAGCGTCGAGCGGCCGGGCGAGATCCACGCGTGCGGCGCGCGGTGTCCGGGCCTCGCAGTAGGCGTGTACGAGGCGGTCTCCGTAGGAGGCTCCGGCGAGCCGTCGGGCGCGACGATCGGAGAGCCTTCGTAGCGGTAGCCCAGGTGCACGCCGATGGGCGCGAAGTGCTTGATCTTCGGCGGCAGCTTCGCCGCCACCGCGGCCCGGGCGCCCTCGCCGCGCGCGCCTTCCTCCTCGAGGCCGTCCGGCACGGCGAAGATGTCCCCTCCGCGCCGGTAGTTGTCCGCCGCCTCCAGCGTGTTGAAGGTGCCCACCGGCCGGCGCTCCGCGTCGTACGACGCGAGCAGGCGCGGACCGCCCCACCCCGCCTCGACCGCGGCGATCTTCCATGCAAGGTCCACGGCGTCGCCGATGCCCGTGTTCATGCCGAAGCCGCCGGTGGGGACGAACAGGTGGCATGCATCTCCCGCGAGGAACACGCGTCGCGACGAGTAGCGCTCGGCGACGAGCTGGCGCGGCAGCCACTCCTGGTCCGAAAGGATCTCGATCGGAACATCGTCGCCCAGGGCGCGGCGGATGAGCTCGCGCGCCGGCGCATTGTCGGGCTCGCCGGGAGCCGGATAGCGGTTGAAGACCCAGGTGTCGGCGCCGTCGATCGTGTAGAAGACGCCGGCGCATCCGCGCGCGAGTGTCCAGTACATGACGCCGCGGTCCCGTCCCAGGCGCTCGTCCAGGTCCGGCGCGCGAAAATAAATCCCCCGCGCCCTGCCGAGCGTGCCCTGTCCCTCCAGGCGGATGCCAAGGCCCGCGCGGACCGTGGAATTCGCGCCGTCGCACCCGGCGAGGTACGAGGCCGTGAGGGTCTCGACGCGCCCGCTCGAATCCTCGAGCGCCTGCACGGTCACGCCGGACTCGCTTTCTTCGAACGACTGCAGCCGCCACCCAAGGCGGAGCTCCACCCCGGGCGTGCGCGCGAGATGCGAGCGCAGCGCCTTCTCGAGCGGCGACTGCGCCGTCCAGCACTTGTAGTAGGGCGACGCGGCCGTCTCGGGAATCTCGCGCTCGAGCCGCGCGCGATCGCGGAACAGATCGTCGATCGACGGCATGCGGAAACGGAAGATTTCGCGCTGGAGCACCCGGGTGACGTAGACGACGTCGAGCACGCGCGACCGGGGCACGCCCGCTTCGATTGCCGCCTGCTCTAGGCCCAGCCTGCGGAAGTGCTCCATGGTGCGCACGCCGACCGAGATGGCGCGGGGATGCGGGTGAACGTCGACCTGCGGCTCGAGCAGGAGGCTCGAGACACCGCGCCATGCGAGATCGGCCGCGAGGCTCAAGCCCACCGGGCCGGCGCCGGCGATCAGGACCTGCGTACTGCGCAATCGGGCCTCCGGCAGGCTGCTATTCCAGCTTGATGTTCGCGCCGCGGATGACCTTGCCCCACTTCGCGTAGTCCTCGGCGACCTGGCGGCGGAACTGCTCCGCGGTCATGTTCGCAGGCTCGGTGCCGGTCTTCGCCAGCGTCTTGGTGACGTCCGGCGTGTTCATTGCGCGATTGATCTCCGCGTTCAGCTTGTTGACGATGTCCGCGGGCGTCGCGGCGGGGGCGAAGATGCCGACCCAGGCGTCCGCGACATACCCGGGATAGCCGGACTCGGCGACGGTCGGGATCTGCGGAGCGGCAAAGGAGCGCTTTGCGCTGGTGACCGCGATCACGCGGATCCGCCCGCCTGCGAGGTGCGGCAGCAGCGTAGTAAGGTCGATGAGCGTCGCCGGCACCTCGCCCGACACGAGCGCGGCGCCGGCGGGGCCGGCGCCCTTGTAGTTGACCGGGTTCCAGTTCGTGCCCGTGACCGCCTTGAACAATTCCGCGGCCAGGTGAGGCATCGTGCCGAGCGCGGACACGCTGTAGAAGATGCCCTGCGGCGTGTCCTTCGAGAATTTCACGAGGTCCGCCACCGAGCGGATGGGCGTGGCCGCGTTCACGCCGATGGCAAGGTTCGAGGCGCCCACCTGCGCAACCGGAGCGAGCTCCTTCACCGGGTCGTAGTCGAGCTTCTGCACGTGCGGGGAGACGACCACGGTGCCGATCGATGTCAGCAGCAGCGTGTAGCCATCCGCCGGCGCCTGGGCGACCGCCTTCGAACCGAGGTGGCTCGAGGCGCCGGGCCGGTTCTCCACGAGCACCGGTTGTCCCAGGCCGCGCCCGAGCTCGCCGGAGATGGCGCGCGCCGAAATGTCGGTGCCTCCGCCCGGCGCGAATGGCACCACGAGGTGGATAGGTTTGTTGGGATACCCCTGACCGTAAGCCGGCGCCAATACGCTTCCGAGCAACACGCCGAAAACCATCGAGGCACGCAACAGGGCTCGAGACATGCGGTTCTCCTGAAAGCTACGCGACCTTGCGCCAGTCCTCGCCGCTCGCGAGCACCGAGGTGGTCGCGCGGATCGCGCTGAAATCGATCTGTGCGGATTGCCAGGGTGCGGGCTCGCCGCGCTGGAACGCTTCCAGCGCGTCGAGGAGCGCCTTGCGCGCATGGACGAGCACCATGTCGCTCGGGCCCAGGTGCTCGCGGGTGCGGTCCATGCGCACGCCCATCGACGTGGACACGATGAAATCCTCGAACGGAATGCAGCGCGTCAGCCCGGTCCAGTGGCCGCGCGCCATCGCTTCGCGGTCCTGGTGCCACAGGTCATCCACGCTCCCGAGGTTGGCGGCGAAATTGTCATCGTCGGGGGCCGAGCCGTGCCACTGCGCGTGGATCTCGCTTTCGCTGATCGGGCGGTCGCCGCGGTACAGGAAATACCACTCCGCCGTGTGCTCGTCGTCGATGGGCACGATGGCGCGGCCCGAACGCGGGCTGTCCGGCGCCGAGGGCACCATCGTGAAGCACGGGAGGATGAGATGGCGCATGCGCGCATAACGCGATCCGTCCGGCAGGCTGCGGATCGCCGCCTCGCGCATGCCGTAGGGCGTGTCCTCCATCTCCATCTGCGGGGCGACGTTTTCCAGCGCCAGCGACGAGCTGCTGTCGAGCCTTCCCGCGAACGCCTTCATGTTGCTGCTGTGGAGCACCGCCAGGTGCGCGGCATCGAGATGCGCTTCCAGGCCCTGCAGCCAGTTGTAGTTCAGAATCGCGCGGCGAACGTGGACGTGACCTTCAGGCAGGCTGTTGAACTCGAACAGGGGAAAGGCGGGAGGCGCCTTGCGCTCGCCGAGGTAGACCCAGACCATGCCGCCACCCTCGCGCACAGGGTAGTGCCGCGCGCGCATCGAGTCGACGAAGGCCTGCCGGCGCGGATGGGCGGCTTCGCACGGCGCTTCGAGCAGTCGGCCTTCGACGTCGAACCGCCATGCGTGATAGATGCATTGCAGGGAGTTGGCGGTGTTGCGCGCCAGCGCGAGCGACGCGCCGCGGTGCGGACAGGCTTCGTCGAGGAAGCCGACCCGGCCGTCGGTAGCGCGGAAAGCAACGTAGTTCTCCCCGAACATCCGCACCCTGCGGGGAGCGCCGTCGGCGATGAGCGCGGCGGATCGGACCGCCGGCAGCCAGTATTCGCGGAACAGCCGCGCCATCGGCCGGCCTGGTCCCACGCCTGTCAGGAGCGCTTCCTGTTCGCGCTGCATGGGTCTTGACGCCCTGGGACTATCGCGACCGCGCTTTTCGCGCGGCGTACTTGGCGTCGCGGGCGGCCTTCTGCTTTTTCTTGAGCTCTTCTTCGGCCGCGAGCCTGGCGGCACGCTCCGCTTCCTCGCGCGCCTTCTTCTCGGCCGCTTCGCGCTCGAGGCGCGCCTGTTCGGCGGCGCGCTCTTCCGCCCTGCGCTGCGCCTCGGCCTTGCGGACGGCTTCGCGCTCGGCGAGCCGGACCTCGCGGGCCTTGGCGGTTTCCACCTGCGCGGCGCTCCGCGATCAGCGCTTCGTTCGCCTGCGTGGTCGCACGCAGCTTTTCGAGCTTCTCCTGCTTCGCCTTTGCGGCGGCCTGCAGGCGCTCTGCGTAGGTGGGTTCTTTACGAGCCATGACGTCTTTCAGCCGGAAATGGGGAGGGGCCCGATTATCCCATGCGCCAGAAGCCGTGGAGGGCGCGTCATTCCGGCTTTATGCCCACGCTCTTGAAAAGCGCCCCGTTGCGCTCGTACTCGGTCCGGATGCGTTCGGCAAACTGGCGCTGCGTCCCGATGTAGGGCTCGGCGCCCCGCGAGGCCAGCGCCTCGCGATAGGACGGGCTCTGCGCGATGCGCTGCAGGTCGCCGCTGATTTTCTCCAGCAGCGGCCCCGGCATACCCTTCGGGGCCATGACGCCCATCCAGGTGTTGAAGTCGAACCGGGGGATGCCGGTTTCAGCGACCGTCGGAACGTCCGGCATGAGCGATGAGCGCTCCGAGTCGCCTACCGCCAGCGCGACGAGCTTTCCGTCCCTGAGGAAGGGCAGCGCCGTGGAAACGGCGGTCCACATGACGGACACGCGGTTGCCGGCGACGTCCTGCAGCGCGGGAGACGCCCCTTTGTAGGGGATGTGATAGAAGCTGACCCCGGCCGCGCGCTGGAACAGTTCCATGCCGACGTGGTGCGTGCCGCCGATGCCGCTGGAAGCGTAATTGATGTCGCCTGGCCGGGCGCGCGCCGCCTGGATGAGCTCCTGCAGGGTCTTCACCTTCAGAGAGGGCGCCGCCACCAGCACATAGGAAATGCGGGCGACGATGGCCACCGGCACGATGTCTTTCAGCGTGTCGTACGGCATCTTCTCCTGCAGGAACGGCCGCATGGTGACGAGGCCGTCCCCCATCATACAAAGCGTGTAGCCGTCTCCTGCCGCGCTGGCGAGCAGCTGTCCCGCGACGAGACCCGCTGCGCCGGTGCGGTTGTCCACCAGCACCGACTGCCCCCACGCGGTGCCGAGCTCCTTGGCGAGGACCCGCGCGATGAGGTCAACGGCCCCGCCGGGAGGGGCCGAGACGAGCAGGCGGACCGGCTTCTCGGGAAAACCGGACTGCGCGTGCGCGCCGATGCAGAAGCCCGCCATCAAGATTCCCAGCACGAACGTCAGGCATCGGGACTTACGCATGGGCCACGCTCTCCAGTCGCGGGAACAGCCGCGCCGCGTTGCCGCGCTCGATGGCCCGCATCTCGCCCGCATCGAAGCCGCACTCTGCCAGCTCCCGCACATGCTCCTCCTGCGAGGTGTACGGATAGTCCGTGCCGAACAGGATCTGCGAGGTGCTCACCACCTTGCGCAACGCGGCCATGCACGGCGCATTGGCCGACTGCGCCGTGTCGTAGAAAAACCGTCCGAGCTCCGGCATCACGCCGCGCGGCAGCTTTTCCGGCACCGGGTGGTTCCTCGTGCTCCGGATGAAGCGTCCGGACAGGAACGGCATCGTTCCTCCCGCGTGCGAAAACAGGAAGCGGATGCGCGGGTACCGCGTTGCCGAGCCGCTGAATAGCAGCTTGCCTATGGCGCGCGTCGTGTCCGTGCCGTACTCGATGACCGAGTCGTTGAACTCCTCGATCAGGCCCCGGCAGCAATCGGGCGCCACCGGGTGCGTATAAACGATGGCCGAGCGCCGGTCGAGCTCCTCGAAGATCGGCGCGTAGTGCGCATCGCCGAGCCACTTGTCGCCGATGTTGGTCATCAGCGCGACGCCGTCGGCCTTCAGCGTGTCCAGCGCATGCGCGATCTCGCGCAGGCTGCCTTCGATGTCCAGCACCGGCAGCGCGGCGAAAACGCCGAAGCGGCCTGCATGGCTTGCTGCGAGGCGCGCCATGAACTCATTCCACTCCCGTGCGAGCCGGCGGCCCTCCTCCACGTCGTCGGGCCATATATGCACCGCGTGCGGAAGCGAGAGCATTGCGGTGGCCACGCCCGCGGTGTCCATGTCCTCGAGCGCCCGCGCGACGCTCCACCTCGATTGCGCGGCGTATTGCCGGTCCCTCGCGAAGCGCGCGCTCAGGTAGCTGGGCGGCGAGGGATGGTGGTGGACGTCGATCCGGTGGGGCGCGCTCACGCTTCCAGGAACCGCGTGGTCTCGGCCACGAAGTCCTGCGGGTACTCGAGCATCGCCCAGTGGCCGCAATGGGGAATCATGTAGCCCCAGGAGTTGTCGATCAGCTCGAGGTAGCGGAATGCCCGGTCGAGCGGCACGACCTTGTCGTCCTTGCCGTTGACCACTAGGGTGCGCTGGCGGATCTTGCGGATGAAGTCCTCCTCGTAGAAGAGGCCGCCCTGCTGCTTGATCCAGCCCATGGTCGCCGAATAGGCTTTCCTCGTATCCGGCGCAATGGAGACCTCATAGCGGTAGTCCACCATGTCGTCGTCGAGCTGGAACGAAGGGTTGGAGAGCGCCCGGCAGACCTTCACCATGCCCTCGCGCGTGAAGTCGTAGTTCATGACCGGCAGGAGCTCCTTGCGGATCTCCGTGTTCAAGCCGGCGCTGCCCATGAGCACCATCCGGTCGACGAGCTCCGGGCGCTCGATCGCCACGCCCATCGAAGTGGCCCCGCCCATCGAGTTGCCGATCAGCATCGCCCCTTTCAGGCCCAGCGCGTCGAGGAAGCCTGCGATGTGCTTGTTGCGCGCATCCTGCGTGTACTTGAAGCGCTCCGGATCGGGCTTGTCCGTCCTGCCGAAGCCGAGCAGGTCGACGGCGATCACGCGGAACTTCTTCGCGTAGGTCGGAATGCAGCGATACCAGTTCCCCTGGCAGTCGGCCCCCGCTCCCCCGCCATGGATGAGGATCAGCGGCTTGCCGCTTCCCGCTTCGAGGTAGTGGGTCTTTATCCCGTTCACGTCGATGTAACGGCTTTCGAACTTTCCCTTGGCTTCGGTGAAATCACCCATCTGGCTCTCCGTGGATCAACTCTGTGAAAAGGCGTGTCGACGGCCGGCGCGCGGCTCGTCCCTAAAGCAGGTAGGTGAGGTTGCCGACGAAGTCGTCGTTGTTGACCAGCAGCACTTTCTTCTGCCGGATCCTCAGCTTTCCCTGGTCGTTTTTCAATACGTACTCGTAGCGTCCGGCGACGGTGTTCTGGCGCCCGTAGCGAAGCTCGACGAGGGTGAAATTCGCGCCCACGCGAATGTCCGCATCAGGCGAATCCTCGAGCTCCACGTTGGAAACGACGCGGCGCATGCGCGACTTCGGATGCTGCGAGTGAACGGCGGTGCTCTTCAGCCGGAAGATGCGCTGCTCCAGGCCGCTGCGGCCTTCGTAGGTGATCGAGATGTGGCGCGCCGGATCGATGTCGTCCGCGTTCGCGGGAACCCAGTAGAGGATGTCCGCGTCATCCCACAGGGCGAGCCAGTCGTCGTATCGGTGCTCGTCGGCGAAGCGCGCCTCGCGATACAGGAAGGCCTCCACGGCCGCCTGATTCATGCCGGGACCGCCATGAGCGCTTTCCACTGCTTCAGTTGTCCTCGCTGCGTCGTCTCGTCGGTGATCGAGCCCACGATGCTCCCGTCGGCTTCGACACGTTCCCTGTGCAGGCCCCGCGCGAGATAGACCCAGGGATCGGCATCGGCCGCGAGGCCGATCTGGTTGCGCTCGAAGATGTTGGTGTCGTCCGGTGACACGTGGCTCGCCGGACCGTAGGCGGTCTCGTGGTAGCGGAGCCGTTTCTGGTTGATCGCATCCGGAACGCCCCTGAGCGTCGTCGGGAACATGAGCACCTCGGTGCAGTCGACACGCAGCGGCCGGATGATGCGGATCTGCGTGCCGAGGAGCTGCATGTTCGGAAAGAGGCCCATGTGTGGATCGCCGTCCCACACGATGATGGTGTCGGCGCGTTCCTGGCCATAGCTCTTCACCAGCGCGGCGTAATACTCCGCCCAGCCCGGGCTGCCTTCCATCGAGCGCAGGTATTCCTTGTAGGTCGCCGCCCTGACGCGTGAAACATCCAGCATCACGTGACCGTTGCCCAGGTCGCGGGTCAGCATTCCGGAGTCGTCGTTGAAGGACCCGCCGGTCTTCGACGGGGAGCCCGCCCCGGCGGGCTTGAAGCGGCGTTTCATGTCGAAAAAGCTCTTGTGCACGAAGCTCGGGTGGTACCCGTCCATGCCGACGAATTTCCAGTTGCCCTGGTAGACGGTCCGGATGACGCCCGCCTGCACGTCGATCTCGCCCAGCGGGGAGGCATCGAGGAACAGGTCGATGTAGCGCTTCGACAGGCCGAGGTGCTCGTCGAGCGACGGCCCGACCGGCGACAGGCTCGCGAATATGAAGCCGCGATAGAAGCCGACCCGCGCCGCCGGGGTGAGGCCGAACGCCTCCTTCTTCATGTCGTCGCCGTACGCGTCGGCTTCCGGCACGTCGAACAGCTTGCCGGTGTTCTCATAGGCCCAGCCGTGGTAGGGGCACACGAAGTGCTTCTGGTTGCCCGACTCGTCCGTCGTCATGGTGACGCCGCGGTGCCGGCAGCGGTTCATCAGCACCCTGACGACACCGTCCTCGCCTCGCACCACGATCACCGACTGGCGGCCGATCTTCGCGATCCGGAAGTCTCCGTTGGCGGGGATCTCGGATGCGTGACCGAGGCAGAGCCACGTGCGGTGGAAGATCCGCTCCATTTCCGCCTCGAAGATCTCGGCGCTGGTGTAGATGCTTCCGTGCACGCGATCGCGGAGGACCAATTGCGAGAAGCGTTCGTCCTCGCGGGGTTTCATGAGGGCTGACATGGCGTACCTCTGTTCGGGAGCTCCAGGAGCGTTTTAGTCGCGAGAGGCGACAGGACCGGTCTTCCTGGAGAGCTTGCGGTGGAATTCATATTCGGCGCGAAGCCGCTTGCCCAGTGCGTCGGCGCCGGCCGAGCGGACTTCGTTTCCCATCTGCAGCAGTTTCTGGCGATAGGCGGGCGTCCTGGTGATGCTTTCGATGTCGCGCTGGATTTTCTGGACCAACTCGCTTCTCAGTGCCCCCGGCCCCATCACGCCGAACCAGTTGCCGGCCTCGAAACCCGGGTACCCCTGCTCGGCCACCGTGGGCATGCCCGGCAGTAAAGGCGACCGCTCCGCCGTGCCTACCGCGAGCGGAATGAGCTTGCCGGACTGCGTCAACGGCAGCGCAGTCGAGATGGCGCTCCACATCACGGGAACCCTTCCGGCCACCACGTCCTGGAGCGCCGGTGCGCCGCCCTTGTAGGGAATGTTGTTCAACTGCACGCCGGCGGCATGCTGGAGCAGCTCCATCGCCAGGTGGTGCGTCAATCCGATGCCGGTCGACGCGTAATCCAGCGCTCCGGGCTTGGCCTTCGCGAGCGACACGAAGTCGGGCAAAGTCTTCACGTTCAACGATGGGCTGACGACCAGCACCCAGGGAATGCCGGCGACCTCCGCAATCGGTGCCAGCGTGAGGAGCAAGGCGTGGTGCTCGGTTTCCAGCAACGGGCTGTCGGGAGGCAGCTTCTCGAACGCGGCCGCGGTCCCCACGAAGCCGCCGACGAGCAGCAGGGTGTGGCCGTCCGGCGCGGCTTTGGCGACCGTGTCGATGCCGATTGCCGCGGAGGCGCCGGGCTTGTTCTCCACCACGACCGGCTTTCCCCAGATCTCGGAGAGGCTTCTCGTGAGCTCCCGGCCGATGAGGTCAGCGGCTCCGCCCGGGGGAACGGGCACCACGAGCCGGACGGGGCGCGTCGGGTAATCCGAGACCTGCGGCATCGCCGCGGGATGCACGCCGAGAGCGACGGCGGCTACCAGCCCCATCAGACCCGTTTTCACTGCCACAAGCTCCTCCGCCTCCAAGCGTTCCTGCCCGGATCATAGAACAGGGCTCAATCGCCGGGTAGGATGTGCGTGTTCGCCATCGATGCACCAGAGGAGGCCGGAATGAGCTCGAACGCCGAGGAGCAGCGCGAAGCGCCCGTTATCAACGCTCGGTTCATCTCCCACGGGACTCTCACGTCCAAGGACCTGGACGCGTCGCGCCGGTTCTACGAATCCTTCTTCGGCTTCGAAGTGGTTCGAACGAGCCCGATCTCGCTGATGCTGAGGCTCGGCGGCGATCACGTCTATGTGGTCGTGAAAAAGACCGATGCGCAGCCCATGCCGCGCATCAACCACAACGGCGTGGACGTGCCCACCGACGCCGACGTGGACGAGGCGCATCGCCGCTGCGTCGAGCAGGCGCAGAAATGGGGCCTCACCAACATCAGCGAGCCGAAGGCTTTCCACGGCACGTACAGCTTTCACCTCGCCGATGCGGACGGAAACGACTGGGAAATACTTTCGAATCCGGCGGGCGGATACAAGTGGATCTTCGAGAAGGGAGACCTGACCGGGCGCGGGCACATGGACAAGGAGTTCCGGCACGGACGTCCGGATGCGCCTGTAAAGGAGCAGGAGAAGGAGAAGAGCTGACTGAAGCGTCAATCGCCATCCCGGAATAGGGCGGAGCCCAAGGCAATGTCACTCAAAGCGCTCGTCTTCGACGCGTACGGCACGCTCTTCGACGTGCATTCAATCGCCGCTCATTGCGCAACGTTGTGGCGCGCCGATGGAATGGCGATAAGCCAGCTGTGGAGACGAAAGCAGCTGGAGTACACGTGGTTGCTGAGCCTGATGGGCCGCTATGAAGACTTTTGGGACGTGACCAAAAGAGCACTGTTGTACACGTGCGACAGTGAACGGCTCGACGCTACTTCCATTCAAGTCGACTCGGCGATGGACGCCTATACGCGCCTCAGGCCCTACGCGGACGTAAGGGACAGTCTCGACGCGCTGCGCCGGTTCCCACTCGCGATACTGTCAAATGGATGCCCGAGGATGCTGGATCCGATGATCCGCGGGTCCGAACTGGCGGACGACTTCGACGAAGTCCTCAGTGTCGACTCCGTTCGCGTATTCAAGCCGTCTCCGAAAACGTACGCCCTCGCCCTGGATAAATTCGGCTGCGATCGCAGCCAGATCGGCTTTGTTTCCAGCAACTATTGGGATGTCAGCGGCGCTGCGTCCTTCGGCTTCACGACCTTCTGGCTGAATCGCGCATCGGCGGTTCCAGACCGCCTGGTCTCCGCTCCGCACGTTACCATTGCAACGTTGTCGGACTTGCCGCGCGTCGCCAAATAGTCATTCAAGCGCGGTGGGTTCCAGGGCACATCGTCATTTCAACACCCCGACATCAGCCGCTTGATCGTGTCGGTGTTCTTTCCCGCACTGCCCTGGGACTCCACCGTTACTCGTGACCCTTGCGTTCCCCCGGTGATGTGCAGCGTTGCGATTTCCTGCTTCTCGCTCTTGTCCGCATAGACAACGACCTTGGTGTCGCCCCTGTCGGGATCGGTGGTCTTCGTCGCATGGCCCTGTCGTTGCGCTTTCTGCGTGAAGCAACGAGCGGCCTCGGGAGGACTACCCCTCAGTGTCAATTGAGATCCTGGCTCTGCAGGATGTGCTGGAACCGACAGCGCCAGAAGGAACAGCGCTTGCGCCGACTTCACGGGTAATCCCTTGCGAAATGCAACGCCCCTATTGACCCGAGGACGAGGATTCATCCTCCTCGATCAACGGGATAATGATGAACTCCGACGGTGCAATCATCTGGTCGTTGTTCTGGTCGGTCTCGACGAACAGCAGCAAGACATCGGGATTCGCATTGGCTTCGTCACGGGAAATCATGCCGTCGCCGTTGGTGTCCAGCTGGCTGAAAACCTGGTCCCTGGTCTGACCTTTCTTGACCTTCATTCCGCGCTTGCTGGCGCTTGAGCCCGCGCTGCCGTTTGACGCGTTCGGCGTGACGGAGTGGTCTCCTTGCGTTGTCTGTGCCTGTGCCGGAAACGTGCAGCAAAGCACGAGTGCGGCAGATGCCAGAACCCCGGTGACTTTCATTGGCAACCTCGAAAGGGAAGTGGAAGTTCCCCTTTTTAGTTGCGCATCGTTCCGTCTTTGCGATTTTTACCTGAAGAACGGCTTTCACCGCGATCCAGCGGATTGAACCGGGAGCGCTGGCTCTTACTCTTTCTCCAGTTCCAGGTGAAACCGGTGCATCACACGATGCAACAGCGGTGCTATCAATACGCCGACGCTGATGATAAGGACCATGCCGCAATAGATGGCGTACAAGCCGGCAAACAGCTTCCCACCGTAGGTCTGCAGCTGCCCGACGGGTCCCATGCCTCCAAGGAGCATCGCGGCATTGACGAACGCATCGATCCAGGACATGTGTTCCAGGGTCCTGTAGCCAAGCATGCCTATCCATAACGATCCACCGACGATGGCGAGCGCTATGGCCGTGTAGCTTGCCTGCCTGCGCACGAACTCGGGCCGCGAAAGCAGTCTGGCATGTCGGTTCTCCATCGAATGTCTCCCGGTTTGGCTGATGGTGAAAGGTACCAATGGAAACGTGCACCACGGTACTCATTCAAGACGATTCCTGAATAGCGGTTGGATACAGGAAAACGAAAGCCAAAAATCTCCCGATATCCATTATTTTCGCCGTCGAATAATTGCCGCTGGGCTTGCCCGGAAGGCGGCGTCTTCAAAAAATAAGAAACAAGATGCCCATGCAGTACCCTCTCCGGTTTTTCCGGAACTTCGCGCGCTTAGTTGTTTTCTCGCTGTTCTGCGTGCGGTGTTGTTCCGCCGTGGCGGCGTGTCCCCCACGTCCATTCACCGATCCTTCCCAGGTCCGGATCAAGGGTGACTCCGTCTTGATCGTTGTTCATGCGAGCTCGAAATACGACGCCCGGCTCGCCAGCAAACGCGGCATTGACGAAGCTGTTCAATTCGCAAAGGGCAAGGGCATTCCGGTCGTGTTCCTGGAAGACGAGAGCCCGGAGAAATTCCATTTCACGGACGACTGCAATCCGGACTACTGGGTCTTTTCAGAAGGCGGCGAAGTCACGTTCGAGGTCCCCGCGCGCCACCTTTATATCGCCGGCGGGCACCTCGAGCTATGCCTGTCAGTGGCCCTGCACTCGATCCTGAACCAGTGGGCCAGGCAGCCTTCGCGGGATGCCACCGTGACCTACCTGATGGACGCAATCTATTCGAACGGCGAAGATGTCGAAGCGACCGACCCTTTCTACGGCGATTTCTGGCGTTTCATGGGCGTCGTCACGTACGGCCGTCCGGCCGGTGAATATTGGCCGAAACTGACCCTGCTTGAAACCATGGGCGCCATCGGACGCGAGAACCAGCAAATGGGCTACCTGCAGAGGGTTCTTCCGCGCTGGGACAGGACGTTCTCCGATCAATACCAGGTCGAACTCGAGTTGGCCGGCTGGGGAGCAAGGGTCCTCAGGCCGGCGCCCGGCTGGCGCCCGCCCAGGCTCTTGTTCGAGTTCGTCGACTCGGCGATGGATCTGACGTTGGAGAACTGCATGCCAACCCTGAGAGGGTCGCGCTGCGCCATGGATTAGACCTTCCCCCGATGGCGCTTCTGAGGTGTCAATCCGGGAGAGAAAAAGCACAGGGCTGGCTGGCGGAGAGGGTGTCAGACAAAGGGACTTCCAACCACTTCCGGCCCCGTCCACTAAGTGCTTTATTTATAGGTAAAAAAGACCATCAGGTGTCTTGACGTGTCCATTCTGATCCTCCACCATCCATAGCAAATGGGTGGGTAGACGGGAGGGTAGAAATAATGGCGCGGGAACTGGATCGGTTATCTGCAAAAGCGGTCGCGGCGAAGAAAGACCCTGGATACTACAACGACGGTGGCGGCCTGTATCTCCAAGTAAGCCCGAGCCTCAGCAAGTCGTGGATATTCCGCTACCGCATCAACGGCGGTCGGCGGGAAATGGGACTAGGGTCCCTGCTTGACGTGGCTTTAGCGGACGCTCGCGCGAAGAGGGATAGCTTTCGCAAGCTGCTCCGAGAGGGCACAGACCCAATTCAGGCGCGGCGCAATGCTGAGCTTGAAAGAGCGCTAAGTGCCGCCCGGTCGATGACGTTCAAGCAATGCGCCACGGCCTACATTGAATCGCACAGTGCGGGCTGGAAGAACGAGAAGCACAAAGCACAATGGGAAAGCACCCTGGAGACTTACTGCGGGTCGGTGTTCGGCCTCCTACCCGTGCAAGAGATCGATACAGCGCTCGTACTGAAGGCGCTAGAGCCCATTTGGACAAAGAAGCCCGAGACCGCTAGTAGGGTCCGTGCCCGCGTTGAGCGCGTCCTAGATTGGGCAAAGGTTCGCGGCTACCGGGACGGCGCGAACCCGGCCTTATGGAGAGGCCACTTAGACACCCTCCTTCCGAGTCTCGAAAAGAAAAAGCGCGTCAAACACCACCCTGCGCTTCCTTTCCAAGAAATGCCCGCGTTTATGAAGGAACTTAGGGCGCAACAGGGACTAGCTGCGCGGGCTTTGGAGTTGCTCATCCTTACGGCTACGCGTACCGGCGAAACGATAAATAGTCAGTGGTCGGAATTCGACCTTGATGCCGCAGTCTGGACGATCCCGGCGGCTCGCATGAAAGCACATCGGGAACATGAAGTGCCGTTATCGCCGCGAGCAGTCGCAATCCTCAAGGAACTAAATAAGTCTCGCAGTAGCGATTTCGTTTTTCCCGGCAAGCCCAAACGGCCTCTCTCGAACATGGCCCTGCTTGCTTTGCTGAAGCGAATGGACCGAGAGGAAATTACCGTCCACGGCTTCCGCTCGACCTTCAGAGATTGGGCCTCGGAGAGCACAAACTACCCGCGCGACGTTTGCGAAATGGCTCTGGCGCATCAAATTGCGAATGCGACAGAAGCCGCATACCGGCGGGGCAAACTATTCCCGAAGCGTGCGCTGCTCATGCGCGATTGGGAGAAATTCTGCGCGACAACAACGCGCGGTGAAGTCGTTCCCCTGAAGCGCAAGCACGCGTAATGGCAACGAAAGGAAAAGGCAAAGAAGAGCCAAGAGGGCCACTCAAGAGAGGACCAATAGACCGCGCTCAAATAGAGCGGGCGGCCAAAGGACAAGGTCCTCGTGCGCGAATCATGGCCTTGTTTCTTAGGAGTCCGAAGGCGGCCGCCGAGTTAAGAGAAGAACGCGTCTTTGAACTGATCCGCCGAATAGAATTCTTTAAGCAACAGGGCAAGCGTGACTTCATGGCGGCGACCGCGAGAGAGGCCGATATCTCAATAGCGCGGCTTCAGCAGCTCGTAGGCACAACGGCCCAAAGGGCAGAACGCATATCCAAGGCGCGGCGCAAAACCACTCGCTAGTTGCGTCGCTAGCCCCTAGCGGGCTTACCTTCCATAACACGCCGGATTTGTCCGGAATCATCCATAGGAAGGTTAGCGAATGAATTCCAGTAAAGAGACGCTTTCGCTATTGCGATTACCCGATGTGATAGCGCGCACTGGTCTCTCTCGAAGCTCGATTTATCAGCGTATTCAGGAGGGAGGCTTTCCGAGGCAAGTACCACTTGGCCCGCAATCGGTGGCTTGGGTCGAAGCGGAGGTTGAAGAATGGATCGCCGCCCGAATTCAAGCGAGCAGAGAATCATGACCGGCCTTGTCCTAAAGCAGGAACCACGAGCGCGAGTAAGACGCGTCCGACCGCAGAATTGCTCCGTACCAACCCTATCTTCGCTTCCTAATGGAGAGCGGGAAGCGAAAACGGAGGAAGGAAAAACGCCGCAAGGTCAGACCTGGGAGGACGCGATTCGGGATTACGAAGAGGGCCAACTAGGCAGGAGGAAACTGTACGCAAAGCTTCGCGTCGCCTTCGGGGAGGTGGAGTTCGAGAAACTGAAAAATTGTCACGATAACGTAAAGGGACGCGCTCGGCGGCAATATGCCCCGCTGGACGAGCGGTTTGAAGAGTTCCCTAGTTTCCTTTCGTTCATGGGGCCGCGCCCGAGCCCGAAACACAGCATCGACCGTAAGGACAATGGACAAGGATATTCCCCGGAGAACTGTAGATGGGCGACGCCCACAGAGCAGGTTAGGAACAGACGAAATACGGTCTACCTCACCATCGGAGACGACAGCCGCCCGCTTGCCGAATGGGCGGAACGCCAAGGTGTCTCCGTTGAGACCCTCTATCAGCGCAAAGCGCGTGGATGGACTGATGAAGAGGTGATTAACGGCAAAGCTGATCGCTACCCTCGCGCCCCGCTTGAAGCGCCGTGGCCAAAGAAACACCGTGGCATATGGGAATACAGGTTCCAGCTTGCGGGAGGAGGTAATCAGTTTGACCGTTTGCACTTCTTCCGCCGAGCACTCGAGGAATGCAGGCGGGACCTTCACACGCAGGTAGACCGCCTATGGCTGCCGTCCTTCGAAGGGGAGACATGCCCGCCCGAGGAACAAATTCGGATATCGGCAGTAAATCAAAAATTGGACGATATCAACTCGACCCTAGCCTGGGTGTTGCGGGAATTGCAGGAACCCCGCTGGAGGATTGAGGCGTCTAGAAGACATAGAGCAGAAAGTGCTAAGGAATACGATTTCTAGCCGCCCTCGGCTTGCGTACGAGGCCACAGTTACACGATCGCGGCACGAGATGCCCCGGAGCCCCAGCGGGCGCGGTCATCGATCCTGGAGCCTGTACACGCGGCGCCCGGATTCTGAAATCGACTTCACTTTTCGGTGTAAGGCCCAACCCTAAATCGCGGCGAATGTCCTGCTCGAATATCTTGTTCGCCACTACCGCGCTGCACACTAAGCGGGCGGCAAGAACTCCTGAAACGCCGATTACTTACCCAACGACCCAGACCAAGGTGCCTAGCTCTAGCATCCCCGCTCCTTACAAGCAGTGATAAGAAAGGGTGCATTTTCCTCCCTACCGAAATTCAGGGACAAACACTACATGGTGAGAACGGCCCAAAAAACGCGATTTACGCGATTATGTGATGGCTAATCGACTCTGTGTTTTAGACCGCGAATTCATCGAATTCGGGTCTTTCGGAGGGCGGTAAGAAAGCGTCTTTTGGCGGTAGGAGACAGCCGCCCGTAAAGCTCGATGACCTCGGCCAGGTCATCTTCGCGGGCAACGAAATAGGCAGAGGGAACATTGAGCACGCGCCCGAACTGCTCCAGCGCCTGATAGCGAGGAGCATGAGTACCCTGCTCGTAATGATTCAGACGGCTGGACGCCGTGAATTCATCGATTCCGGCGGCGATACCAAGCTTTTTCTGAGACAGTCCGGCCTTTAGCCGCGCCTCCTTCAGCCGCCTACCGATGATTGACCGGCCTCTCACGCCCCGCCCTATGAACTAGTGCGGCAGAGATTCGAGCGTTTCCGGCAGCCTGCCTACTTAGCTTTCCTAAGCTATCCTTCCCTAAGCCAACGCAGCCGAAGGCCGCGCCAGAGGGAAGGAGACGCTATGCAACCGACGCTATACGACGTAATCGGTGTGTCGCCAGACGCCACGCGGGCGGAAATAGAAGCTGCTTGCCTAGAGTTGGCTGCGCCGTATCGCAATGGCTATGAGATCGGGCACCCTAAAGCCATCGAGCGTTTTGCGGAGATTGATCGAGCGTTTGAGGTATTGACGGACTACGAGAAGAGATGCGCATACGACAAGAGCATTTCAGGCTTTGCCCAGTTTGAAACGTTTTGGTATGCCTACCGACGGTATATCGTCCCCCTGGCAATGATCGGTGCAATTGCGCTTGGCTCATTGATGCAGCCTTCTTCTCCGCCGGTGCGCGAAATATCGCCCGAAGAACGGGCGCAAATCCAACGCGCATCAGACAGAGCGATGGAAAGAGAATTCGGACGCCCGGTAACTATCGAGTCACTGGACCGATACGAAAAGAACAAGCGCGTGCTTGTAGAAAAATTAAGGCCTAACTTGAATCGGCCCCTTTCTCCAGAGGAAGAGCGCGGTATCGAGAAGGCGGCTGAAGAGATCGCCTCTCGCGACTTACGGAACGGGCGCTAAGTGGCACTCCTCCGGTTTGTCTGGCCTATCGTCGCCCTCGCTGTGTTTCAAGCGAGCATGCAAGGATGGTTCGGCGGCATCTGAGCGGGGCGGGAGACGGCATAGTCACTGGCTACATGCCTTACCGGAAAATCGAGCGTGGAGATTCCTGACTAACGCTAGAAGGTGGCTCAGCGGCTTTTCTGCACATAGCGATTTCCTATCGCCGGCCCTATAGAATTCTTTGTAAGTCCGCTGTTAGTCGCGGCGGTGGGATTCTTCCTCGTGTACTAGGATACGGACCCAAGCGCGTTTCAGCGCATTTACCAAGGCTTGGTAATGATTACCGCCGACACATTCGATCAAAACATGCAAGGGCTGGTCGAAATCATGGAGTCGCTTCGGGGTGCGAACCTTCAAGCGCGCAGTGAAGTTCACGTTCGCGAGCGCTTGAGAGAGCTACTGAAACTCGCCAAGTATGAGGGGCTAGGGATCAGCAGGGACGAGAATCAAATCTGGTATCGCGCAAGGAAATGCGAGACTCCTGATGGTTATTCGAATCTGGACCAAGTCCTTTATCCACCCCCAAACAGCGTAGATCTCGGGCGCGCTAACTTGCGCGGCGCATCTGTGTTGTACGCCAGTTGGAATCCTACCGTTGCTATCGAGGAAATCGGCGCCGAAGCCGGAGACGTAGTACAACTAGTCGCATTGCGCGTTGCCCCTGGGTTCCAGTTGCCATGCCACATTGTGGGCGAGTACGAGAGCGTCTTGAATTCGGGCGGGTCGCTCGTCAACTCCCGGAAGCTTGAGCAGGCAATCAATGAAATGCATGCCGCGAACCCCCTGCGTGTAAAGGAAATGCAGTTTGTTGATTCGTTTTTCGCAGAAGCCTTCCGCAAACGCGTCGAACGACCCTACGAATATCGAGTAACCGCCCTGTACGCGGAGAGGATTTTGGCGGCGCCAGACGGCGGCTTGATGTATCCCAGCGTCCGTTTAGCAGGGGGGATCAACCTAGCTGTCACCCCTACGGTGTGCGATGAGCGCTTCGAAATACTTTTCTCGGATGTTTGGAAGATCGAGCGCTATTACGGATATGGGATGTACTTTTGTAGTCCGATAAAACACGCGACCACCTTCGAGCCCGACGGGATAATCGCGTGGAACACGACAAAAGACGTACCGTGGACGCGCGATCTTCAGTCGGGTCTTAGATTTTCCATACCATTCTTCGGGTGGAGACGACGCCCTCCCACGGACAATCCTGAAGGGAAGCAGAGCAAAGGCGGGAGTGTTGCGCCGAGTCAAGGAGCGGGGAACAACTCCGAAGAAACGCGGGGAACGTAATGACGAGCGGCTAGCCCAATGCTCAGACTTGCACTATGGGTGGGTAGAAGGATGGGTTTTGAAATCGATTTCAATAATTTTTACATTGAAATCAATCGATTAAAGATCATTCCTGGCGGAGAGGGTGGGATTCGAACCCACGGTAGCCTTGCAGCTACTCCGGTTTTCGAGACCGGTACATTCAACCACTCTGCCACCTCTCCGGAACGGCTATTTTAGCAGCCCTCGCGGGCGTTATCCGGCTTTGATGACCACCTTGCCGCGAGCGTGCCCCGTCTGCACGGCGTCGAAGGCCTTCGGGGTCTCGGCAAACGGAAACACCTGGCCGACTTGTCCACGGATCGCTCCGCGGGCCGCCAGCTCGAGCTGCTTCTCCATGCGCTCGGTGGTGGCCTGGATTCGCGCCATCTCGGTGCGCACGTCATCCCGCGGCGGCTTGGGATCGATCGGACCGGCATTGATGTAGGTCATCAGGCCGCCGGGCTTGAGCGCGGAATAGCCGCGCCGATGCACTTCGCCGCCCTGCGTATCGAACACGACGTCGAACGGACCGGCCTGCACGAAGTCCTCTTTCGTGTAGTCGATCACGCGATGCGCGCCGAGGCCCTTCACGAATTCGATGTTCTTCGGCCCGCACGTGGCAGCAACCTCGGCGCCGAAATGCCGCGCGAGCTGGACACCGATGCTGCCCACGCCGCCTGCGCCGGCCTGCACGAGCACGCGCATGCCGGGACCGACTTTTGCAATCTCGACCAGCGGCTGCCACGCGCTGATGCCGGCGATGCCGAACGCGACCGACTCCTCGAAGCCGATCTTGTCGGGAATGCGGGCTGAAGAGGCGGCGGGCACGACCGCATATTCGGTCTGCGTGCCGTCGAGACCGGCGCCCGCGACGGCCAATACGCGATCGCCTTCCTTGAAATTCGGCGAGTTGCTGCGAACCACCGTCCCCGCGCAGTCGCGGCCGAGGATTCGCGGGAGCGTAAGCTTGTACACCTGTTGCAGGTGACCCGAGCGCATCTTCCAGTCGATCGGATTCACGCTGGCGGCGGCTACGCGCACGAGCAGCTGGTCCGGACCGGGCTCGGGCATGGGCAGCGTGTCCAGCCGCAATTTCTCCACGCCGCCGAACTCGTGGATGCGCCAAGCGCGCATCGTTGCCGGAAGGCTCATGCGCCGATCCGCTCGATCTTGCCCATGTAGGGGCGCAGCGCTTCGGGCACGACGATCGAGCCGTCGGCCTGCTGGTAGTTCTCCATCACCGCGATGAGCGTGCGTCCCACGGCGAGTCCGGAACCGTTGAGCGTGTGCACCAGCTCCGGCTTGCCCTTTTCGTTGCGAAAGCGCGCCTGCAGCCGTCGCGCCTGGAACGATTCGAAATTCGAGCACGACGAGATCTCGCGATAGGCGTTCTGCCCCGGAAGCCAGACCTCGATGTCATAGGTCTTCGCCGCCGAGGCACCCATGTCGCCCGTGCACAGGGTAACGACGCGGTACGGCAGCTCCAGCCTCTTTAGAATCGACTCGGCGTGGCCGGTGAGCTCCTCGAGCGCGTCGTAGGACTTTTCCGGGTGCGCGATCTGCACCAGCTCCACCTTGTCGAACTGGTGCTGGCGGATCATGCCGCGGGTGTCCTCTTTCCAGCACATTGGGATCCTAAGCTTAGAATTCCACGTGGACAAGTTGTCGC
>JADMIO010796549.1_pt1 | contig 34415 bp, 36 predicted proteins | sample 8958161 | NCBI WGS metagenome assembly JADMIO01 (sample SAMN16585339, study PRJNA669376) | soil metagenome | isolation source: Crop rotation soil | place: USA: Cullars Rotation, Alabama | collected 2011
CTTTCCCCTGCTGCGGCTCGCGCCCGCCGCTGCCCGGACGCTGGCCGCCTTCGCCTCCACGGCCCTGTCCGCCGCCGCGACCACCGCGACCACCGCCTCCGCCATGCCCGCCTGGAGTCACGCGACCTCTGTGTCCAGCATCCGGCGCTCGAGCGCGTAACGAACCAGCTGGGATCGCTTGCTCATGCCGAGCTTGCGCTGCACGTGCGCGCGGTGTGACTCGACGGTCCTGACGCTGAGCATCAGGTGCTCGGCGATCTCGGTGTTCGTGTAGCCGAGGGCGATCAGGCGCAGAACGTCGAGCTCACGCTCGGAGAGACCGTCGGGATCGTCGCCGGGCTCCATGGCGAGCTGGGCGCCGAGCTGGGGCTGCAGGTAGCTGCGGCCGGTTGCGGCAAGTCGGACGGCGTTGACGAGGTCCTCGTCGACCGCCTCCTTGAGCACGTAGCCGAGAACTCCGGCGCGCAGGGCCTCGCGCGCGTATGACGGTTCGCGCTGCATCGTCAGCACGACGATCCCGGTCTTCGGAGAGAGCCTGCGTAGACGCGGAACCGAGGTCAGGCTCGGCCCGTCTGGCAGGTGCAGATCGAGCACCAGGACCTCGGGCTCATGGACCTCGAGCTCGCGGGCTGCCTCCTCGATGTCGCCCGCCTCGGCGACCACGGACAGGTCGGATTCACCGTCAAGCAGAAGGCGTAGGGCGCTGCGAACCACCGCATGGTCGTCCGCGAGCACGATTTTGACCTCGCCCACGCCTGGAGCGTATCGCCGCCGAACCTTCGTTAGGAGACGACGGGTGCGCGCTCGCGCACCAGCAACGTCTGCAGGGCGCGGCCGATCGGGCCGCGCTCGTCGTGAAGCGTGCTGTCAGCCAAACCGATGCCCTGCGGCTCGGGGATCGTGACCGCGTCGAGGCCGACCCACTCGCCCTCCGGCAGGCGATGCAGATGCACGGTCAGATCGACGTTGATGAAGATGTAGCGCTCGTGCTCGAGCGTGGCGCTGACGCCGTTGCCCGAATCGGCCGCAATCAAGACGCGCTGCAGCGGCGTCATCTCCTCGCCCGCGATGAGCGGATGACGGGAGCGCATCCAGACCAGGGCCGGGCCGAGCTCGGTGAAGCCCCCGGCGACGAACCGGTACTCCATCGCCGTGTGGTAGCCGACCTCCTGGCCCGTATCGAAGAAGTCCTTGGTGCGACCGCGCTCGGGTCCCGGTAGCGCCTCGGATCCGACGCTGAGCTCCGACGGGATCTCGGTCGGCTGCGAGGCGATGCGCCAGGCGTGGGCTGTGACCAGCGGTTCACCCTCGGCGTCGGTGAGCGTCGCGGCCAGCAGCTCGACCGAGCGGCCTGGGCGCCGCACCTCGACCTCCACCCGCAGCGGAGCGATCGGCACAGGGCGCAGGATCTCGTAGGTGATGCGGCCGATCTGCCAGCCCGGCTCGGTCACGCGCTCGAACTCGCGAGCGATCAGCGCCGCGGGCGGACCGGCATGCTGAGACCCCGGATCCCACGGTCCTCGGGTGAGTTCGGATGAAACGAATTGCCCCCCTTGGGAGACATAAAAGGCAGAAGAAGAAGTCATCCCGAGCACTAAAGTAGGAGACCAGCGATGGAGAAGGTGCAGAAGACCGAGCAGGAGTGGCGCGCAGAGCTCTCCCCCGAGGAGTACGAGGTGCTCCGTGAGAAGGGGACCGAGCGCGCGTTCACGGGCGCTTATTGGGACAACAAGGGCGACGGCGTTTACCGCTGTAAGGGCTGCGGCGCGGAGCTGTTCAAGTCGGACACGAAGTTCGACTCCGGCACCGGCTGGCCCAGCTTCTACGCCCCGGCCGACGACGAGAACATCGCGACCGAGGACGACCGCAGCTTCTTCATGCGGCGCACCGAGGTCAACTGCAGCCGCTGCGGCGGGCACCTCGGGCACGTCTTCGAGGACGGCCCCAACCCCACCGGCCTGCGCTACTGCATCAACAGCTGCTCGCTGGACTTCGACCCAGCGGACGAGAACGCGTCGTAACCCCCGGCCTCAGCTAGGGCGCCCGATCACCTCGGGCGCCCCGGCTTCCACCAAGGCGGCGGGCAGCCGCACCGAGCCGTTGGCCTGCTGGCCGTTCTCGATCAGAGCGATGAGCGTTCGCGGCACCGCGACCGCGGTGCCGTTGAGCGTGTGCAGGGCCTCGGGGGGTGATTCGGCCTCGCGGCGGAAGCGGGCGCCGAGGCGGCGGGCCTGGTAGTCGGTGGTGTTCGAGCATGAGGTGAGCTCGCGGTAGCGCTCCTGACTCGGGATCCACGCCTCGCAGTCGAACTTGCGCGCCGCCGGGGCGCCGAGGTCGCCGAGCGCGATGTCGACGACGCGGTAGGGCAGCTCGAGCGCGCCGAGAATGGTCTCCTCGATCGCGAGGATCCGCTCGTGCTCGGCGCTCGACTCCTCGGGCAGGACGAACGAGAACATCTCGACCTTGTCGAACTGATGCATGCGGAAGATCCCGCGCGTGTCCTTGCCCGCGGCTCCGGCCTCCCGGCGAAAGCAGGTCGAGATCCCGGCGTAGCGGCGGGGGATCTGGTCCGCGCCGAAGATCTCGTCAGCGCCGAGGGCGGCAAGCGAGACTTCCGAGGTGCCGACGAGGAAGAGGTCGTCACGCTCGTCGGTCTCGTAGATCATCTCGCGCTCGCCCGGAAAGAAGCCGGTGCCGTAGAGCGGGCCCTCGCGGACTAACACCGGCGGCGAGACCGGCTCGAAGCCCTCGGCGCGGATCGTCTCGACGGCGAGCCGGATCAGCGCGAGCTCAACCATGACCAGGTCGCCGATCAGGTAGGCAAAGCGCGAGCCCGAGGCAGCGGCCGCCTTCTCCATCTCGATCCAGCCGTGTTGGAGGCCGATGTCCAGGTGGTCGCGAATCTCGAAGTCGAAGGTCGGGACTTCGCCGACCTCGCGGAGCGTGACCGCGTCGTCCTCGCCGCCGTCCGGAGCGTCGGGGTGCGGCAGGTTCGGCAGGGTCGCGGCCAGCGCGTCGCGTCGCTCCTCCACCTCAGACAGCTCGGACTGCAGCTGCTTGACCTCGGCAGAGACCGCCTTCATCCGCTCGATGACCTCGGACGCGTCCTCGCCGGCGCGCTTGGCGGCGGCGATCTGATCGGACGCCTCGTTCTGCGCAGCGCGGCGGCTCTCCGCCTCGGGGAGCAACTCACGCCGACGCGCGTCGAGCTCGAGCAGCTCGTCGAGCGCCTCAGCTGCGCCGCGGCGCGCAAGCGCGTCCCGAGCGGGGCCCGGGTCGTCGCGGATGGCTCGCAGATCGAGCACCGCTAGCGAGCCCGGCTACTGCGAGCCCGTGGCGGCGGCGTCGCCCGGCTTCAGCGGGCGGTCCACCTCGCTGCCGGAGTACTTGGCGACGAAATCGGCGACCGCCTCGGCATCGTCGCCGACCACGATGTTCTGGGGCATGATCGCCCCGGAGAAACCGCCGTTGCGGATGGCGTAGAGGACGTTGTCGGCCGTCTCGACGCGCTGATTGAGATTCGGCCCCTGGTTTCGCAGCTCGCGGTTGGCCGAACCCTGGGCGCCGGCGGCGTCGAGCGAGTGGCAACCCGAGCAACGCTCGGAGAAGAGCACGGCGCCCGTGTAGTCAGGATCGTCGTCGGCGACCTGGATCCCCTGGGTCCCGCACGCCCCGAGGGCGAGGGCGGCCCCAACCATCGCTGTGGAAACACAAAACCTGCGCAAGACCGGCGCCATCATACTTCCGGGCCGGATGAGCGCGCCGACGCCCGATCAGCTTCGTGAGGCAATGGCGGTCCTACCGACGTCGGTGACGATCGTTACCGCCCACGGTCCGGACGGCCCGGCGGGAGCGACCGCCAACGCCGTGACCTCCCTGTCCCTGGAGCCACCGCTCATGCTTGCCTGCCTCGACCGGCGTTCGCGCACCCTTGAGATCGTGCGAGCGGCCGGCCGCTTTGGGGTGAGCTATCTGGCTGGCGAGCAGGAGACCCTCGCCCGCGCCTTCGCCACCAAGGCGCCGCACACCGAGAAGTTCCGGGAGGTCTCCTGGACCGATCGCGCCGAGGTGCCGATCCTCGATGGCGCGCTGGTGTGGGCCGCGTGCGAGGTGACCGAGGTGCACGCGGGCGGCGATCACGAGATCTTCGTGGGCCAGGTCGCAGAGCTTGGCTGGCACGGTGGCGACCCGCTGCTCTTTCACCGCGGTGGGTATTTGCCTCTTAGCGAGGACGCGCGTTAGCCGCTAACGGCGGGGAGCGCGACGCTCTGCCGGTACGGGCAGCTCGTGACGCTCGCACCACTCGATCAGGCGCCGGCGCGCTAGGTAGGCCGGGTCTGCCGCGACCGTTGTCGGCCGCGGCTGTGATGCCGCCCCTGGCTCTGTGCCTTGCGCTTGCTGCTGATCCACTGTTACCCCTAACAAGGGTCGGCCTCAGGGGTTGCGCACTGAAGAAAAGATTGCGTCATCTCACCTCTACACCTGCCCGCACTCACCCGCCCCACGCAGGATCTGGCCAAATAGCCCCCATTTGGGGGGTCTAAAAGAGGTGCCCGCTCGTGCCTGCGGCGCGGAGCGCGAGGAAGAAGACGACCCAGGCCGAGACGGCCATGATTCCCGTCTCGCGCCGGACGATCTCTGCCGCGAAACGCTGCTGGCGGTCGGCGGGCAGCGAGTCGAAGTCGATGCCCTCGAGCTCGCGCGCCGCCACCTGCGCCCGCATCGCCTCGCCGAGCAGGGCCACTGCAAGGGGGAGCACGCCGTAGACGTAGTGCAGGTCGTCGGGAGCCTCGTGCCCGCCGAGGATGAGGATCGTCCCGAGCAGGAGCTGCAGCACGACGATCGCCTGGGCGACGCGCAGGATGTACCAGAAGGCAACGCTCGGCCGGGAGCGAAACCAGGCGATCCCACCGACCGCGCCGGCGGTCAGGTTTGCGACCAACACGCCGATCCCAACGACGAGATGAACGTCCGCCATCGTCACCCGCCCTGCCGAGGTTCAAATTTTCGCTTGTTTATGCGGAACATCACTATGTAGCAACTCGTCACAAGGGAATACAGTGTCGGGCAGTGCTGAAGAGCTACCTGCCTGTCCTGGTCTTTGTCGGTCTCGGCACCCTCGTCGGTACCGCGTTCGCCTTCCTCAATCTGTTGATCGGCCGCAAGACCGTTCGCGACCGAACGATCAAGGGCGACCCCTACGAGTGCGGTCTTCCGAGCGAGGTGTCGAGGACCTTCCGCTTCGGCGTGAGCTTCTACATGATCGCGATGCTCTTCATCCTTTTCGATATCGAGGTCGTCTTCCTCTATCCGGTCGGCGCGATCCTCAACGTCGCCGACTCGGTCTTCGTCCTCGTCGAGGTGATCGTCTTCGTCGTCCTGCTCTTCGTGGCCTTCATCTATGTGTGGCGGAGGGGGGCGCTGGATTGGAAGTAAGGCGGGAGAAGCTGAGCGATCTCGCCCCGCTCGAGGAGCCGGGGTCGCCCGATCAGCTACGCGTGCGCCAGTTGCGCGCCCGCGACCTGCTGCGTGGTGACCTGACCGACGAACAGCTCGAGGAACACGTCGCCCAGTCGGTGGCGACCACGAACCTCGACAAGCTCCTGGCCTGGGGCGCGTCGAACTCGATCTTCCCGATGACCTTCGGCCTCGCGTGCTGCGCGATGGAGATGATCGCCGTGGTCGGCTCGCCGCGAAACGACCTCGCCCGCTTCGGCGCCGAGGCGCTGCGTGCCTCGCCGCGCCAGGCCGACCTGATCATTCTCTCGGGCCGGGTGTCGATCAAGATGGCCCCGGTCGTCCGCCGCCTCTATGACCAGATGCTCGAGCCGCGCTGGTCGATCTCGATGGGCGCCTGCTCCTCGTCTGGCGGGATGTTCGCCAACTACGCCGTCGTGCAGGGCGCGGACAAGTTCATGCCGATCGACGTGCACATCCCAGGCTGCCCGCCACGGCCGGAGGCGCTGATGTACGGCTTCAACAAGCTCCAGCACATGATCCAGGGCCACCCGGACCAGGGCTGGCGGCGTCGCTACAACGCGATCGGCACCGAGGAGTGGGCTCGCGACGACGTCATCACCGGTCAGCCCTCGGCCGCCGCCGAGGCGGCGTACGCGCGCTCCCGCCAAGCGGTGATCGAGTCCGCTGAGGCGACCGGACCCGAGGGCCCTGGCGGACCGACGCAGCGCGGCGCCGGGGTTCGTTGATGCCCGACGCTCCTGGCCTCGAGCTGATCGCCGGCGAACTGCGCGACGCGCATCCCGGATCGATCACCGGCACCTACCACGAGCACGGGCAGGCCTGCCTGATCGCCGACCCCGAGCAGATCCTCGACGTCCTCACGTGGCTGCGCGACACGCCGGACCAGGAGTACGGGTTCCTCGCGAGCGTCCACGGCGTCGACTACCTGCCGGCCGAGCCGCGCTTCGGCGTCCACTACGAGCTGATGAACCGCAACCGCCACGAGCGCATTCGCGTGCGCGCGATGATCGCTGACCCTGGGCCCGACGCCCTTCCCGAGATTGATTCGGTTGTCGACATGTTCCCGACGGCCGACCTTCAGGAGCGCGAGGTCTACGACATGTTCGGGATCGTCTTTCGCGGTCATCCGGACCTGCGCCGGTTGCTGATGCCCGAGGTCTACGAGGGCTGGCCGCAGCGCCGCGACTTCCCGGTAGGCGGCGAGCCGGTCATCTTCACCCACAACGAGCACATCGTCCCGGGGTGGTCGCAGTGAGGGACGACGTAACGCTCCGCGACGAGGAGGACATGCGCGGCTCGGCTCCGGCGCATGGCGGCGATGTGATCTCCGCCAGCCAGGCGACCGTCATCGGCACGTCGGTAATCGAGGAGACCGAGGCCGGCGACCTGCTCGAGCCCGAGCACGAACTGCTCACCGTGAACATGGGCCCGCACCACCCGGCAACCCACGGCGTGCTGCGACTGCTGGTCAGCCTCCAGGGCGAGTACGTCGTCGACATGAAGCCGGTGATCGGCTACGTCCACACCGGCATCGAGAAGTCCTGTGAGGACAAGAGCTACTGGAAGGTCATCCCGTTCGTCGAGCGGATGGACTACGTCTCCTACTTCTTCAACATGCAGGCGTTCTGCGGCGCGGTCGAGCAGCTGCTCGAGCTCGAGATCCCGCCGCGCGCCAAGTACCTGCGCACTCTCTTTCTCGAGCTCAACCGCATCCACTCGCATCTGATCTGGCTCGGGACCTCTGCTCTCGACCTCGGCGCGGTCTCGATGCTCTGGTACACGTTCCGCCAGCGCGACGCGATCCTCGACCTCTTCGAGATGGCGGCGGGGCAGCGGATGCACACGCGCTACTTCCAGGTCGGCGGCGTCTTCGAGGACATCCCGGTCGGCTTCGAGGAGAAGACGCGCGCCTTCTGCAAGGAGTTCCCAACCCGCGTGGATCAGTACGAGGCGCTGCTCGACCGCAACGAGATCTTTCTGCAGCGCACCAAGGGCGTCGGCATCGTCTCGCGCGAGCGGCTGCTCGCGCTTGGCGTCACGGGCCCGCTGCTGCGGGCCGCCGGTGAGCCCTGGGACCTGCGCAAGGTCGATCCCTACCTCGCCTACGGCGAGATGGACTTCAAGGTCCCGGTCGGGACCGTCGGCGACGGCTACGACCGCTTCCGCGTGCGGATGGCCGAGCTGCGCGAGTCGGTCCACATCATCGAGCAGTGCCTCGACGGGATGCCCGAGGGACCGTGGATCGCCGACGACCGCAAGATCGTGCTCCCGCCCCGCGACGAGCTCTCCACCTCGATGGAGGCGCTCATCCACCACTTCAAGCTCGTCACCGAGGGCTACCGGGTCCCGCCGGGCGAGGTGTACCACCCGATCGAGTCCCCCAGGGGCGAGCTCGGCTGTTACGTGCTCGCCGACGGCTCGGCAAAGCCGGCGCGGGTCCACTTCCGCGATCCCTCGTTCGTGAACCTGCAGATGCTCAAGGACATGTGCGTCGGCGGCTACGTCGCCGACCTGATCCAGAACCTGGCGATGCTCGACCCGATCCTGGGAGGGATCGACCGATGAGCGACGGCGGCGATTTCCAGCCCGCGCACCTCATGGAGCCGACCGACGACCTGTCGGCCGCGGAGCGCAAGGCGCTGATCGCGTCGATGCGACCGTCGGACGCGGAGGGCGTGCCGGAACTGCACGAGGTCGACATCCCCGACGACCTGCGCGAGCAGATCGAGACCGCGATGTCGCGCTATCCGCAGCTGCGCTCCGCCTCGATCCCGGCCCTGTGGGCGATCCAGCGCTACTACGGCTGGTGCTCGCCCGAGGGCATCCGCCAGGCCGCCGCGGTGATGGGCGTCACCCCGGGCTACCTGCAATCGGTCGCTTCCTTCTACGACCTGTTCGCCACGGCGCCGGTGGGCAAGCACCGCGTCCTCGTCTGCCACAACCTCTCCTGCTGGATGAACGGCGCGCAGGGTCTGCTGTCGGCCTTCTGCGAGGCCACCGGCGCCGACGAACACGACGCCGATCACGCCGGCGCGACCTCACCGGACGGCGAGTTCTTCGTCAAGGGCTTCGAGTGCCTCGGCGCCTGCGACATCGCGCCGATGGTCTCGATCGACGAGCGCTACTACGGCCCGCTCGACGCGGACGACGCGCTTGCGGCGATCGAGGCCGTCCGCAACGGCACCGACCCGATCCCGGACAAGGCGCTCTCGGAGCGCGGAGCCGCCGGCGGCCCGGAGCCCGAGCCCGACCCTCGTGTCGCGGAGACCGAGAATGCCTGAGACCCGCCTTCTATTCCGCAACATCGACGATCCGAAGCTGGCGACGATCGACGGCTATCGCCGGTTCGGCGGTTACCGGGCGCTCGAGCGTGCCTTTCGCGAGCTCGATCCCGAGGACGTGATCGGGATGCTCGAGGAATCGGGCCTGCGCGGGCGCGGCGGCGCCGGCTTCTCGATGGGCAAGAAGGGCTCCTTCCTGCCGCGCGGCGACATGGAGAAGTACCTGTGCTGCAACGCGGACGAGTCCGAGCCCGGGACCTTCAAGGACCGCGAGCTGATGCAGAAGAACCCGCACCAGCTGATCGAGGGCGTGGCCATCTCCGCGTTGGCGGTGGGCGCCACCTACGCGTTCATCTTCATCCGCGGCGAGTACTGGGAGGTCGCCGACATCCTCGATCGCGCCGTCGACGAGGCCTACGACGCGGGTTACCTCGGTACCAACATCCTCAACACCGGGGCGCGGGTCGAGGTGGTCGTCCACCGCGGCGCCGGCGCCTACATCTGCGGCGAGGAGACGGCTCTGCTCGACGCCCTCGAGGGCAAGCGCGGAAACCCGCGCCTCAAGCCTCCGTTCCCCGCGATCCAGGGGCTGTACGGCGGTCCGACGCTCATCAACAACGTCGAGACGCTGTCGAACGTCCCGCACATCGTCCGCAACGGCGCCAATTGGTTCAAGCAGTTCGGGACCGAGGAGTCGCCGGGCACGAAGGTCATCTCGATCTCCGGCTGCGTCCAGCAGCCCGGCAACTACGAGATCGAGCTCGGGATCCCGGCCCGCGAGATCGTCTACGGCCTCGCCGGCGGCCCGCCCGACGGCCGCGAGATCAAGGCTTGGTTCCCCGGTGGCTCGTCGGCGCCCGTGCTCACAGCCGCCGAAATCGACCTTCCCTACAGCTTCGAGGCAATGGCCAAGGCCGGCTCGATGCTCGGCTCAGGCGCGATCATCATCTGCGACGAGACCGTGCCGATCCCGGAGCTGGCGCTGCGGACCGCCCGCTTCTACCACCACGAGTCCTGCGGCAAGTGCACCCCGTGTCGCGAGGGCACCAACTGGACCGTGAAGATGCTCGAGCGCGTTCAGCGCGGCGAGGCGACCCCGATGGACCTCGACATCATCGCCTCGGTCCAGGAGAACATCATGGGCAACTGCCTCTGCGTTCTCGGCGACTCGATGGCGATGCCGGTCGGCGCGATGGTGAAGAAGTTCCGCGGTGAGTTCGAGGCTGCGATCGAGGCCGCGCGCCAGCCCGGCGCCGGTGAGCTCGACTCACATCCGGATGACGGCCCGCTGACCACGGGAGCGCTGGCGGCGTGAGCGGCGAGAAGATCACTCTCGTCGTCGACGGCGTCGAGGTCGAGGCCAGCGAGGGCGCAATGCTCGTCGACGCAGCCAAGGGCGGCGACGTCGAGATCCCAGTCTTCTGTTACGAGCCGAAGCTCGGCGGCCCCGTCGGCGCCTGCCGCATGTGCCTCGTCGAGATCGAGGGCATCCCGAAGCTTCAAACGGCATGTTCGACCCCCGTCCGCGACGGGATGGTCGTCTACACGCGCACCGACCGCGTGGTCGAGGCGCAGAACGCTGTCGTCGAGTTCCTCCTGGTCAACCACCCGCTCGACTGCCCGGTCTGCGACAAGGGCGGGGAGTGCCCGCTGCAGGACATCGCGCTGGGATGGGGCCCGGGACGCAGCCGCGTCACCGACCCCAAGCGCCACTTCCGCAAGCCGGTGCCGCTCTCGCCACTCGTCCGCATCGACCGCGAGCGCTGCATCCTCTGCTATCGCTGCGTGCGCTTCAGCCAGGAGGTCTCAGAGGACGAGCAGCTGCAGTTGCTGGAGCGCGGTGCCAACAGCCACGTCGGGACGTTCGACGAACGCCCCTATATCGCCCCCTTTCACGGCAACATCATCGAGCTCTGCCCCGTGGGCGCGCTCACCTCCGAGGCCTACCGCTTCCGCGCGCGGCCCTGGGACATCGAGGACTCGGGCTCGATCTGCACCCTGTGCCCGAGCCAGTGCAACGTGAAGTTCACCGTGCGCGACGAGCGCATCCAGCGCGTGCTCGCCCGCGACAACACCGAGGTCGACAACGGCTGGCTCTGCGACAAGGGCCGCTTCGGCTTTCAGATGATCAACTCCGAGGAGCGGATCACAAAGCCGCGCCTGTCCGGTAACCGCGCGGGCTGGACCGAGACCGTCAAGGTCGCAACCGCCAAGCTGCGCGAGGCCGGCGCGAACGTCGCCGCGATCGTGGGCGGCCAGGCCTCCAACGAGGAGGCCTACCTCGTCCAGCGCATCGTTCGCGGCCTGGGGTCACCGAACGTCACCTCCACCGACGAGATCGACGCCGGCCTGCTGCGCGACCTCTCCGCGCCCGAGCTCTCAGCGGCCATCAGCGAGATCGACAAGGCCGACTCCATCCTCGTGGTCGGCGTCGACCCGCTGCACGCGATGCCGATCCTCGACCTGCGCCTGCGCAAGGCGATCCGCCAGTCCGGCGCCAGGGTCTGCGTCGCGTCGGAGCGGCCGACCGCCCTGGACGGCGGCGCCGAGGAAACCGCCCGCTACGCGCCCGGCGAGGCCGCAGCCTTCCTCACAGCTCTTGCCGCCGAGGCGCTCGGCACCGAGCGGCCCGAGACCGAGGCCCAACACGCCGACGCCTCGCGCCTCGCGGAGGAGCTGCGCCCTGGCAAGACGGTGATCGTCTGGGGCGAGCGGCTCTCGCGCGGCCGCAGCGGTCTGGCCGCGCTCGCCGCGCTGCGCGAGGCGGCAAGGGCACTCAACTCCGACCAGGAGGGCGCCGGGCTGATCGGCGTCCCGGATGGGGCCAATGCTCGCGGCGTCCGCGAGGTCGGCTGCATCCCGGGCGCCGGGCCAGGATTCACGCCCGCCGAGGCCGGCCGCGACCTCGAGTCGATCAAGCAGGGCCTGCTCGCCGGCGAGCTCGACGGGATCGTCCTCTGCCACGCCGACCCCGTCCGCGACCTCCCCGACGGCCCCGGCTGGGCCGAGGCGCTGCGCCGTGCGCGCACCGTCATCGCGGTCGCCGCCTTCGAGGACGCCTCCGCCAAGGCGGCCGACGTGGTCATCCCGGCCGAGGCTTACGCCGAGAAGGAGGGCACGGTCACCCATCCCGACGGTCGCCTGCAGCGCCTGCGCCCGGCCGTGCCGCGCCCGGACGAGGTGCGGCCCGTGTGGCAGGTGCTCGCCGCGATCGCGGACGAGCTCGGTGAGGACACCGGGATCGGATCGGCCCCTGACACGCTCGCCGCGATCGCCGCTGAGGTGCCGTTCTACGCCGGCATCACCGCTGGCGAGATCGGCGGCCGCGGTGTCCGCTGGCAAGAGCGCGAGGCGGCCGCGCAGTTCCCGCGCGACGGCGCGCTGCCACACCTGGAGCGGGGCGCTTCCGCGCACGACAGCTCGAACGAGGGCCTGAAGCTTGGGACCTACCGCGACCTCTGGTCCGGCGAGGTCACGGAACGGAATCCCGCGCTCGAGTTCCTCAAGCCGTCACAGCAGGTCGAGATCGCCCCGGCGGACGCGGAGCGGCTGGGCCTCGTCGACGGCGACGAGGTCGACGTCCGCTCCAACGGCTCGTCCGTTCACGCGCGCGTCGCGCTGCGCGACCGGATCCGGCCAGGAGCCGCCTTCCTTATCGAGGGCACGGCCACCGACAACGCGAACGTTCTCAACGGCGCGGAGCGAGTGACGCTGGAGAAGCGGTCTTGAGGCTTCTCGCCGACGTCAACTTCGTCGAGGCCACCTGGATCCTCATCGCGAAGTCGATCATCATCTTCCTCGGCGTCTTCCTGATCGTCCCGGTGCTCACGGTGGTCGAGCGCAAGCTCATCGGCCGCTTCCAGAACCGCTATGGGCCGAACCGCGTCGGACCCGTCGGCATGCTTCAGCCGCTCGCCGACATCCTCAAGCTCGCGGGCAAGCAGTTCTTCCGCCCAGACGCCGCGGTGCCGCTGCTCTTCGCGCTCGGCCCGGCGCTGGTGATCTTCTCCGGGATCACGACGATCGCCATCCTGCCCTTCGGCGACGTCAAGAACGGCGTTGGCTTCTATGGGATCGACGTTCCGATCGGCGTCCTCTACTTCTTCGCCTTCGGCTCGCTCTCGTTCTACGGCCTGCTGCTGTCGGGCTGGTCGTCGGGCTCGAAGTACAGCTTCCTCGGAGCGATGCGCTCGGCCGCGCAGCTCATCTCCTACGAGATCGCGATGGGCCTCTCGCTGCTCGGCGTGATCATGATGTCCGGCACGCTCTCCCTGGTCTCGATCGTCCACGCCCAGGGCGACATCTGGTACATCGTCCCCCAGTTCGTCGGCTTCATCGTCTTCATGCTCGCCGGCTTCGCGGAGACCAACCGCGCCCCCTTCGACCTGCCTGAGGCCGACGCCGAACTCGTTCAGGGCTTTCAGACCGAGTACGGCGGCACGCGCTTCGCCTCGTTCCTGCTCGCGGAGTACCTCGAGATGTTCGTCGTCTCCGGGATCGCCGCGGCGTTCTTTCTCGGCGGCTGGATGGGGCCCGGCCCCGGCTGGCTCGACCCGATCTGGATGGTGGCCAAGATCCTGGCCGGGATCTTCTTCTTCATCTGGGTGCGCGCGACGCTGCCACGCCTGCGCTACGACCAGCTGATGAGCCTCGGCTGGAAGATCCTGCTGCCGCTGGCGACCCTCAACGTCCTCGTCACTGCGGTATTGGTGGTCGTCACATGAGCGGCGAGTTTCCTTATCTGCCGGACGAGCACGTCGTCGAGGTCCAGCGTGGGCCTGATCCCGGCGGGCCCAAGGGCGCGTATCGCGCGTTCGGGGAGACCCTGCGCGGGCTGCGCACGACGATGGCCCGCATCTTCGAGGGCCCGGTCACGATCCAGTACCCCGAGGAGAAGACGCCTGTCTATCCGCGCTTTCGCGGGCGCCACAAGCTCCACCGCTTCGAGGACACCCACCTCGAGAAGTGCGTCGGCTGCTCGCTCTGCGCCGCCGCGTGCCCGGCTGACTGCATCCGCGTCGTGGCCGCTGAGAACGACCCGGCCGACCGTGTCTCCGCGGGCGAGCGGTACGCGGCGGTCTATGAGATCAACCTCGCGCGCTGCATCTTCTGCGGCTACTGCGAGGTCGCCTGCCCGTTCGATGCGATCACGATGGGCCACGAGTACGAGATGGCCGACTACAACCGCAGCGATCTGATCTTCACCAAGGAGATGCTGCTCGCGGAGCCCATCGAGCGCACGCCCCTCAGGCGCGAGGGGGAGTAGTGGAGGCGGTTGCCTTCTTCGCCGGGGCGATCGGTGCGCTCGGAGGCGCGATCGGCGTGATCCTCCTGCGCAACCCGTTCTACAGCGTGCTCGCGCTGATCGTGCACCTGATCGCGCTCGCGGGGCTCTTCCTCATCCTGCACGCTGAGTTCATCGCCGCGGCGCAGATCGTCGTCTACGCCGGCGCCGTGATGGTGCTCTACCTCTTCGTCTCCGCCTATGTGGGCGGCGCCGAGGAGCCGCTCTGGGAACCGATTCCGGGCCAGCGCTTCTTCGGGCCCCTGCTCGCCGCGGCGCTCTTCGTCGAGATCTCCATCGCCGTCCTCGGCACCGGGCTCAAGACGATCGACTCCCAGGGGCCGACGATTCCCGCCGGCTTCGGATCGCCCGAGGCGATCGGCAAGCTCCTGCTCGAGCGCTTCCTCATCGCCTTCGAGGCCGCTTCGATGCTGCTGCTGATCGCGGCCGTGGGAGCGATCGTCCTGGCCGGCCGCAAGAAGAGCGAGGCCTAACTTGGATACCTCCTGGTACCTCGTCCTCTCCGCCCTGCTCTTCGCCACCGGCGCCTGCGGTGTGCTGCTGCGGCGCAGCCCGCTGGTCATCCTGCTGTGCCTCGAGCTGATGCTCAACGCGGGGAACCTGGCGCTCGTCGCGTTCTCGCGCTCGTCGGGCAACGAGGAAGGGCAGGTCTTCGCGCTGGTCGTCATGGTCGTCGCGGCCTGTGAGGTCGTCGTCGGCCTCGGGCTGATCGTGGCGATGTTCCGCCGGCGCATGGCGCTCGACGTCGACGAGATCCGGGAGCTGCGCGGGTGAACACGACCTGGGCGTGGCTCGTCCTGCTGTTCCCCCTTGCCGGGAGCATGCTCATCGCCTTCGGCGGCGGCCTGCTGCCGGGCAAGGCGTCCGGCTGGCTCGGTACCGCGGCGATCGGCGGCGCCTTCATCTGCTCGCTCGCCCAGCTCTTCTCGCTGCTCGATCAGCCCGTGGAGGCGAGGCAGGCGGCCAGCACGCTGTGGGATTACGGATCGGCCGCCGGGCTGAACATCGACCTGGGCATCCTGGTCGACCCGCTCTCGGTCTTCATGTGCCTGGTGGTCACCGGCGTCTCGACGCTGATCCACCTCTACTCGGTCGCCTACATGGACTCCGATCGCGGCTACCGGCGCTTCTTCTGTTACCTCAACTTCTTCGTCTTCTCGATGCTGCTCCTGGTCCTCGCCGGCAACTTCGTCTTCCTCATCATCGGCTGGGCGTTCGTCGGCTTCGCCTCCTACGCCCTGATCAGCTTCTGGTACCGGCGCGAGACGGCAACCGAAGCGGGCATGAAGGCGTTCGTCATCAACGTGATCGGCGACATCGGTCTCGTCTTCGCCGCCTTCTTCGTCTTCCGCGAGCTCGGCACGTTCGACTACCTGAGCGTCTTCGACGCCGCGCGCGAAACGTTCACCACCAACCAGGGCGTCGTCGTCGCGATCTGCCTGCTGATCTGCGTCGGAGCCTTCGCAAAGTCGGCCCAGCTGCCGCTACACACCTGGCTCCCGGACGCGATGGAGGGTCCGACGCCGGTCTCCGCGCTGATCCACGCCGCGACGATGGTCACCGCAGGCGTCTACCTGATCGCCCGCATGTTCCCCCTCTTCGAGCTCGCGCCGACCGCCGCCGACATCGCCGCGTTCGTCGGCCTCGCGACGCTCATCGTCGCCGCGTCGATCGCGCTCGTCGTCACCGATCTCAAGCGGATCATCGCCTACTCGACCATGAGCCAGATCGGCTACATGATCGTCGGCGTCTCGATCGGCGCCTACTCGGCAGGCCTCTTTCACCTGATGACGCACGCCTTCTTCAAGGCGCTGCTCTTCATGGCGGCCGGCTCGGTGATCGCCGCGATGGCGAACAACCAGAACATCGATCGCATGGGCGGCTTTCGCAAGGCGCTGCCGTTCACGTCCGTTCTGCTCTTGATCGGCGCCTTCGCCCTGGCCGGCTTCCCGGGCTTCTCCGGCTTCTTCTCGAAGGACGAGATCCTCACGTTCGCCGCCACCCGCGGCGGCATGTACTGGATCTTTGCCATCGGCGGGTACGCCGCGGCGTTCCTGACCGCCTTCTACTCCTTCCGAATCGGCTTCCGGGTGGTCTACGGCGAGCCCTGCGAGGAGGCGCGCGAGCTGGAGCAGGGCCATCTCGCCCACGGCGAGCCCGTGAACCCCAAGACCGGCGAGAAGGAGGACACCGACGTCGGCTTCCCCGGGGCGGAGCACCACATCGCCGAGCGCGCCTGGCCGATGCGAGTCGCGATGGCGGTCCTGGGCTTCGGCGCGATCTTCGGAGGCGTGATCCAGATCCCGGGCGTCGATGACGTCCTGACGAAGTTCTTCGAGGGCACCTTCGAGAGTTCGAAGTTCGCCTCGATCGCTCCCTCCACCGCGGACGCCTGGATCGGCCTCGCGGTGGGCGGCGTGCTGTCGATCGCCGGCATCGCCCTCGCCTACTACTGCTACATCGCCAACCCGGGCATCACCGTCCGCCTCGCCCGGCGCCGTCGGCGCCTGCACCGCTTCCTGATCAACAAGTGGTACTTCGACGAGATCGAGGACGCTCTCTTCTACCGCCCGACCATCGCCCTCGGCCGGTTCGCCAACGCGGTGATCGAGAGCGTCGTTGTCAACGGGCTCGTCTCGACCGCTACCGGCGCAGTGCGCGGCGCCGGTTCGATCGTCCGAGGGGCGCAGTCCGGGTTCGTCCGTGCCTACGCGCTGCTGCTCGTCGGCGGCTTCGCGGCCCTCGGCATCTACTTTCTGGTGGTCGCTAACTGATGCTCAGCGTGCTCCTCTGGACACCGCTCGTGGCCTCCGTGCTTCTGCTCGCGCTGCCGCATCCGGCTCGCCGCTGGGTCGCCGTCCTCGGATCGCTGGTCGCGCTCGGCCTGGCGATCGGGCTCGTCGGCGACTTCGACACGCATTCCGGTGGGCTCCAGCACGTCATCGACGACTCCTGGATCCCCGACCTCGGGGTGCGCTACTTCCTCGGCGTCGACGGGATCAGCGTCTTCCTCATCCTGATGACGACCGTGCTCTGGTTCGCGGCGACGCTCTGGTCGGCGCTTCGCAACGAGCCGGGCGACGCCCGCTCGCGCAACTACTACTTCCTCGTCGGCCTCGCGGAGACGGCCGCACTGGGCGCGTTCATGGCCCAGGACCTCCTGCTCTTCGTCCTCTTCTTCGACCTGATGCTGATCCCGTTCTTCTTCCTGATCGGGACATTCGGCACGGGCGAGCGGATCGCGGCGACGACGAAGATGATCGTCTACACGCTGGTCGGTTCGCTGCTCATGCTGGTGGCCGCGATCGCCACGGCGATCCTCGCGTCCGACTCCGTCGGCGAGCTCACCTTCTCGATCCCGGTGCTGCGCGAGCACCTGCTGTCAAGCGGCAGCCAGGAGTGGATCTTCTGCTTCTTCGCGGCCGCCTTCCTCGTGAAGATGCCCGCCTTCCCGATCCACGGCTGGATGCCAGACGCCTACCGATCCGCGCCGCTGCCGGTCCTGATCCTGCTGTCCGGCGTCCTCTCGAAGGTCGGCGCCTACGGCTTCCTGCGGGTCGCGCTGCCGCTCTTTCCCGACGCCACGGTGCACTTCCAGGAGGTGCTGCTGGTGATCGCGGTGGTCTCGATCATCTACGGGTCGGTGATGGCGTTCACCCAGCTCAACGTGCGCCTGATCGCCGGTTACTCGTCGATCGCCCAGCTCGGCTTCATCACGCTTGGGATCTTCAGCCTGCGCCCCGACGGGGCTGACGGCGCGGTCCTTCAGATGGTCAACCACGCGATCGTGGTCGGCGCGATCTTCATCGTCGTTGCCGCGCTCGCGGCGCGATTCGGAACGGAGGACCTCAGCCGCATGGGCGGGATGGCGATGCGGGCGCCGGCACTCGCTGCGCTGTTCCTGGTCGTCGCGCTCGCCAACCTGGCGATGCCGGGCTCGGCCAACTTCGCGGGCGAGTTCTACATCCTCAACGGCGTCTTCGAATCGAAGATCGCGTTCGCCTTCGTGGCCGCGATCGGCATCGCGCTCGCCGCCTTCTACTCGCTGCGTCTCTATCAGCGAGCGATGCACAACCGCCTGCCCGAGGGCGTGGAGTCGCGCGAGATCGGGGCCCGTGACGGGATCGTGCTCGTGCCGCTCGTCGCGGTCATCGTGGGGCTTGCGCTGTGGCCCGGACTGATCCTCGAGCGCGGTGAGGCAGCGGTGACCTCGCAGGTGCAGGCCGTGGCTCTAGCGGACTGCTTCGAGGGCGCCTACGTGAACGCGTCGGAGGGTGCCCCGCCGATCACCGACCAGGTGAGCATCCCGTGTGCGGGCAAGTACGGCCTCGATGAGGATCAGCTGATCGCGAGCGTGTTCGAGCGATGAACTTCACCGCCCCCGACCTCGACTACGCCGGCCTCTCGCCGATCATTGCGCTCACCGCCGGGCTGGTGCTCACGCTGCTGGCCGGCCTCATCGGCGGCTCGATCGGTCGCCAGCGACTGGTCGTGTCGATCGTCGGGATCGGCACGCTCGCCGCCGCGATCGGCCTGGAGATCTGGCAGTGGGGCGAGACCAAGGACCTCGTCGCGGGCGCGCTGCGCCTCGACCATCTGAGCCTCGCGGCCGGGATGCTCTGCGCGGGGGCGGCGATCTTCGTGATCCCGCTCTCCTGGCGCGAGCAGGCCTTCGACCGCCCGCTCGGCCCGAGCGGGCACGGCGAGTTCCAGACCCTGCTGATCTGCTCGGTCCTGGGGATGACGATGATCGCCCAGGCGCAGAACCTGGTCACGCTGTTCGTCGCGCTCGAGCTCCTCTCGGTTCCCCTCTACGTGCTCTGCGGATCGGCGCTACGGCGCACCGAGTCGCTGGAGTCAGGCCTCAAGTACCTGATCGTCGGCTCGCTCGGCTCGGCCACGTTCCTCTACGGGCTCGCGTTCCTGTATGGCTCCTCCGGCTCAACCGACTTCAGCGCGATCGCCGACGCCGCGGGCACGACCGTCCTCGACGACCCGCTGCTTCTGATCGGGATCGCGCTGGCGGCGACGGGCATCGCGTTCAAGCTCTCGGTCGCGCCCTTCCACCAATGGACGCCCGACGTCTACCAGGGCGCCCCCACCCCGGTCACGGCCTTCATGGCGGTCGCGACCAAGGCGGCTGTCTTCTGCGCGGCCGTGCGCTTCTTCGAGGTCGCCCTCGGCCCCGCCGTGGACGACTGGCAGCCGGCGCTCGCGGCCCTCGCGGCGGTTTCGATCGTCGTCGGCAACGTTGGCGCGCTCGGCCAGGACTCGCTCAAGCGTCTGCTCGGATACTCCGGCGTCGCCCAGGCCGGGTACATGCTCGTGGGCGTGGTCGCCGCCACCTCCGCCGGCACCAGCGCTCTCGTCTTCTACCTCGCGGCGTATACGTTCATGAATCTGGCCGCGTTCGCGGTGATCACCATTCGCGAGCGCCAGACGCCATACGGCGACGACATCCGCAGCGTCGAGGGTCTCGGCGCCGAGCGGCCTGTGCTCGCCGTGATCCTGACCGTTTCGATGCTGGCCCTTGCCGGGTTGCCCGGCACCGCGGGCTTCATCGGCAAGCTCTACCTGATCGAGGCCACGGTCGGCGCCGACTACACGTGGCTCGGCGTGATGATCGCCATCGGCTCGATGATCTCGCTCGCCTACTACCTGCGCGTGATGGCGTACGTCTGGATGCGCTCGCCCGACGAGCGGCCGGCCGGCGCGATGCCCGCGATCGCCGGCGCTTCCCACGAGGCCGACCCGCCGCGCGGCATCAGGTGCCGCACGATCATCGCCCTCGCCGCGCTCGCCGCTGCCGCCACCGTCTTCTTCGGCGTGATCCCCTCGCCGCTCGTGGACTGGGCCAACCAGGCCGGCGACTCGATCGCGTCGCTGCTCTGATGCCCGAGCCGGCCGATCACTCGCTGGGTGACGCGGCGCGGCTGCTCGGAGTGAGCGTCGACACCCTGCGCCGCTGGGATCGTGACGGCAAGCTCGAGACCACGCGCGACCCGTCCGGCCGCCGTCGTGTCTCCGCGGCAGAGGTAGAGCGGCTGCGGCCCGCCCCGCAACGTCATCGCACCGGGGACACCTTCTCCGCCCGCAACCGCTTCCCGGGCATCGTGCGCTCCGTCGAGGTCGACGGCGTGATGGCGATCGTCGAGATCGAGGCGGGGCCGTTTCTGGTTTCGGCCGCGATCACGCGCGACTCGGTCGAGGAGCTCGGCCTCGCGCCGGGCGTCGAGGCAACCGCGACGGTCAAGGCGACCTCCGTGATGGTCGACCGCTCTCGCTCCTGATCGTCTGACTCAGTCGATCAGGTTCAGCGTCTGATCGAGCGCCGTCAGCTCGAGCAACCGTCTGACCTCGCCGTGGCCGGCCTTGACGAACAGTCGATGCCCGTCGAGATCCGAGCGCCCGGCGACCAGGATCGCCGCCAGGCCGCTCGAGTCGATGTAGCGCAGGTCGCTCAGATCGATGACGATCCGCGTGGCGTCGGATCGCTCGGCCTCCTCGATCGCCTCGCGGTACCGGTCCACGTTGTCGAGGTCGAGCTCCCCGGAAGCGGCGACAGTCAACGTCGCGCCGTTTCGATCCAGCGCGACCGAGAAGTTTGCCCGGCGTTCGATCCAGCGATCCTATGGCGACGGATCGCCCGCTGACAACCGCAGAAAGCCGCAGGTTGTACTACCTATGTAATGCTTAGGCAATGCGCCGCCTGCCCCTCGTCCTTGCCACGCTGATTGCCCTGGTAGTAGGTGGCTGCGGTGGTGACGACTCCTCGTCGACCACCGGCGAGGCAAGCGGCGGCCAGCTCGTGGTCTCGGCGGCCAGCTCGCTTCAGACGGCGTTTACGGCATACGCGGACGCGGCCGGAATCGACGCGAAGCAGTCATTCGCGGGCTCCGACGACCTCGCCGCGCAGATCCGCCAAGGCGTGACGCCCGACGTCTATGCAGCCGCGAACACGAGCCTGCCAGTCGACCTCTACAAGGACGGACTCGTCGAGAAGCCCGTCGTGTTCACCACCAACACGCTCGTACTCGCCGTCCCAGCCGACTCCGGCATCGACTCGCTCGACGACCTCGCGGGAGGCGACGTCACGATCGCGATCGGCCAGGAGGGAGTGCCTGTCGGCGATTACACGCGCGAGGTGCTCGGCCACCTGCCTGCCGACCAGAGCCAGGCGATCCTCGACAACGTCGGCTCTGAGGAGCCCGACGTCGCGAGCATCGTCGGGAAGCTCACGCAGGGAGCGGTCGACGCTGGCTTCGTGTACATCACCGACGTCGTGGCGACCGACGGTGCGCTCAAGGCGGTCGACCTTCCAAAGGAGCTGCAGCCCGACGTGGCATACGGCGCCGCTGTCGTGAGCGGCGCAGACAATCCCGAGGGCGCTCAGGAGTTCATCGATGGGCTCCTCGATGGCGACGGGGCCAACGCCCTCAAGGACGCCGGCTTCGGGCCACCGCCGTCGGGCTGAGCGAATGCGTAGCCGCGGGATCTTCGCGGTCGGGCTTGTGGCGGGGCTGGCGCTCTCGCTGGCGTTTCTGGTCCTGCCGATCGTTGCGATCTTCGCGAACACCCCCCCGGGCGACCTGGTCGACAGCCTCGGCAGCGACGTCGCTCGCGACGCGCTCTGGCTCAGCCTCAAGACAAGCGCCATTGCGATCGCGGTGATCGTGCTCGTCGGCACGCCGGCCGCCTACCTGCTGGCCACGCGCAGCTTCCGCGGGAAGGCCCTCGCGATGACCGCGATCGAGCTTCCGCTCGTACTCCCGCCGGCGGTCGCGGGCATCGGCCTGCTCGCTGCGTTCGGCCCAAAGGGAATCTTTGGCTCTGCGCTCGACGACGCGGGCATCGAGCTTGTCCTGCAGACGGCGGGAGTGGTGGTCGCACTGACGTTCGTGGCAGCCCCGTTCTACCTGCGCCAGGCTCAGTCGGCCTTCGCTGCCGTAGACCCGAAGCTCCTCGACGCTGCGCGAACACTCGGCGCCAGCGAGGCGCGCACCTTCGCGCGGGTCGCCATCCCGGCGGCTGGCGGCGGCATCGCCGCAGGCCTGGCCCTTGCGTGGGGCCGAGCGCTTGGCGAGTTCGGTGCGACGCTCATGTTCGCCGGCTCCTTCCAGGGGATCACGCAGACGGCCCCGCTCGCGATCTTCGCCAACTTCGCCACGGACTTCCCCGCAGCGTTGGCGCTGTCAGGGGTGCTGGTCGCGGTGTCCGCGGCCCTGCTCCTGTCGGTCAAGCTCCTCGGTCGGTCGGCGCTGCTGGGCGGGGAGGCGCAGGGATGAACGGGGGCCTCGCGCTCGACATCGCCAGCGGGCTGCGCGAGTTCGAGCTCGACGTCGCTCTCAACGCCAACCCAGGCCACTGCATCGCGGTCGTCGGTCCCTCTGGCGCAGGCAAGAGCACGATCCTGCGCGCGGTGGCCGGTCTACACCGCCCGGAGCGCGGGCGCGTCGCACTGGGCTCGCAAACGTGGTTCGACGGCAAGGCCGGGGTCGATCTCGAACCCGAGCGTCGCCGCTGCGGCTATCTCTTCCAGGACTATGCCCTGTTCCCGCACCTCAACGCCTGGCGCAACGTCGCCTTCCCGTTGACGGGCATGCCGCGGCGGGAGCGGCGCCGGCGGGCGGTGGAGCTGCTGACCCGATTCGGCGTCGGCGCGCTCGCAGAGGCGCCTGTGCGAGAGCTCTCCGGGGGCGAGCGTCAGCGGGTCGCGCTCACGCGCGCCCTCGCCCGCGAGCCCGCCGTGCTCCTCCTGGACGAGCCCCTGGCGGCCCTCGATCCGCGGACAGCCGCGACGGCATCGCGCGAGCTGGCGGCGGCGATCAGAGCAGCCGCGGCGCCGACGGTGCTCGTCACGCACGACTTCGCCGAGGCGGCGCTGCTCGCGGATGAGGTCGCGGTCATCGATCGAGGGCGCATCGTCCAGCGCGGTACACCGGCTGAGCTGAGCTCGCGGCCGGCATCGGCCTTCGTGGCGGACTTCACCGGCGCCGCGGTATTGACCGGCGAGGCAGCTCCCGGTCCGGAGGGGATCACCCGTGTGACTCTCGATGGCGGCGGAGTCGTCACGAGCACCGATGCGGCGGCCGGCCCGGTGGCCGTGGCGGTCTTCCCCTGGGAGGTGTCGCTCGAGCCCGGAGTCGTCGACCCCCACGGCTCGGCGATGAACCTCCTTCCCGCCACCGTCGCCTCGGTGACCGAGATCGGCAACCGCGCGCGAGTGGGCCTCACCACCCCGCAGCCGCTGGTCGCGGAGGTGACGGGTAGCTCGGTGCGCCGGATGGGTCTGCGGCCCGGCGTTCCCGTCACGGCCTCGTTCAAGGCCACCGCGACTCGGCTTGTCGAGCGCTAGACGCGGCGGGGCCAGTACGGTCCCGCGATGGATTGGGGCACGGACGCGCTCGGCGCGGCGATCGCGTTCGTCGTGGCGACGCTCACCACGCCGGCGGGCGTGTCTGGCGCGGTGCTGCTGATCCCGGTCCAGGTGAGCATCCTGGGCGTCGCCAACCCGGCGCTGACGCCGACGAACCTCCTCTACAACGTGATCGCGACGCCGGGCGCCCTCGCGGGATACCGCGTCCGAGATTGGGCGCTCGTGCGCCTGCTGTCGGCCGGAACCCTGCCAGGCGTCATCGCGGGCGCGATCCTTCGGGTGACGGTCCTCGACGGGCCCCAGGTCTTCCAGGTCGTGATCGCGCTGGTCCTCGGGCCGCTCGGTCTTTGGCTCCTACTGGATCGCCCGACGCGCGCGCTACCGGCCCGCCCACGGGTCATGCTGGCGCTGGCGTTCTGCGTGGGAGTCATCGGCGGCATCTACGGAATCGGCGGCGGCTCACTGCTCGCGCCGATCCTCGTGGGGATGGGGCTCTCCGTACTGGCCGTTGCTCCGGCGACGATCGCGGTCACGCTGATCACCTCGGTCGTGGGCGTGATCACGTTCGCGCTGCTCTCCACGGCTCACAACGGTTCGATCGCGCCGGATTGGGACCTCGGTGTGGCGATGGGCCTGGGTGGGCTGGTCGGCGGCTTCTGCGGCGCAAAGCTTCAGGGCCGACTGCCCGAGAGCCTGATCAAGCGCGGGCTCGGCGTCCTCGCGGTGCTGCTGGCGGTGCGCTACGCGGCGATCGGCCTGGGCCTCTAGGCGTCGATGCGAAAGCCCTTGAGGATCGTCTCGTGGACGGTCCACACGGTTTCGGTGCCAGCGGCCAGCGCGCAGACGTCGCCTGGGCCCACGTCCAAGCTGTCGCCCTCCCACTCGATCGTCGCCCGTCCGGAGAGCACGACGAACGTCTCGTCGGCCTCGACGTCGCGGAAGGTGCCGGGCGTGCAGCGCCAGACGCCGCTCTCGCCGCCGGCGGGGGTCGTGGCCAGCACGGCGGCGGACGTCTGCGGGTCGCCGGCGATCACCTGATCGGGATCGAGTGGGTCTGGCTCGAGCTCGGCGGTCGCCGCGTGGATGGCGGCGACCGGTAGCTCAGCCACCGGTGAGCTCGGCGGTCGCCTCCGCGAACGCCTCGGTGTGGAGATCGACCTGCTCGGCGGTGGTGGCCGGGGACATCAGGGCCATCATGTGAAACGGCGTCAACAGGATCCCCCGGTTGAGCATGTAGAGGTGAAGGAGCGAGTCGAGCTCCTCGTCCATGGCCGCCGCCGCCTCAGCCCCGTTGTGCGGCGGTTCCGCCGCGAACATGTACTCAGCGCGGCAGCCGAGGCGCGTGATCGACCACGGAAGCTCACGCGCGGCGATCGCGGCGGCGACGCCTGCCTCGAAGCGCTCGGCGTTGGCGATCATCCGCTCGAAGGCCTTATCGGTGAGGACCTCGGCCAGCGTCGCGCGCACCGCGGCCAGCGAGAGTGCGTTGCCGGCGAGTGTGCCGCCGACGCCGCCGACGTCGGCCTCGCGCCAGAAGGTGTGGTCGATGACCTGCTCGGCGACCTCGGCGCTCATCCCGTAGGCGCCCGTAGGGATCCCGCCGCCGATCGGCTTGCCGATCGTGAGTAGGTCGGGCTCGAGGCCATGGACGCGCGTGTACCCGCCCGGTCCGCAGCAGAGGGTGTGCGTCTCGTCGATCACCAGCAGCGTGCCGGCGTCACGCGTGAGCTTGCGAACGCCATCGTGGTAGCCCTCGTCGGCAAGGACGATGCCGATGTTGGTCAGGGCCGGCTCGATCAGCACGCAGGCGACGTCGCCCTCGGCAAGTTCGCGCTCGAGGCCCTCGAGGTCGTTGATCTCGACGACCCGGGTCGTCTCGGCGACGTCGACCGGCGGGCCGACGCTGCCCTCGCGGGGACGGACCTGGCCGTCGACGAGGTTCGCCACGGTCTCGTCGACCGACCCGTGGTAGCAGTGGTTGTGAACGATGATCTTCGAGCGCCCGGTGATCTGGCGGGCGATCCGGATCACGAACCGGTTGGCGTCGGTGGCCGAGAGCGTGAACTGCCAGTCGCGCAGGCCGAAGCGCCGCTGCATCTCCTCGCCGACGGCGAGTGCGTCCTCCGTCGGAAGCATCGCGGTGATCCCGCGATCGAGCCGCTCCTTGACCGCAGCCACCGTCGCCGGTGGTGCGTGGCCGGTCATCGCGCCGGTGTCGCCGAGGCAGAGGTCGGCGTACGTGTTGCCGTCGACATCGCGAAGCTCCGCCCCCTCCGCCGACTCCATGAACACCGGGAAGTCGCCGGGCCAGCGCGTCATCCAGTTCATCGGCACGCCGGACAGCAGCGAGTCCTTACCGCGCTCGTGCAGCTCGCGCGAGCGCGGGTGCTCGGCCGCAAAGCGCTCGCGCTCGCGCGCGAACAGGTCCGCGATCAGCTCACGCGAGATCGCCATGACGCGACGCTATACGGCCGGCCTACAGCCAGCCCTTGTGCCAGGGCCCGGTGATCGCGTAGCTCTCGCCCGGATACTGGATATGGACGAACAGCCACTTGCCGTCGGGGCTGAAGCCGACTCCCGAACATTCGCTGCGGCCGACGCCCTCGCCCTCCGCGGGCGGGTTGTCCCAGCGCTCCGGGTTATACGGGAACAGGTCCGCGGCGATGTGGTCATGTAGCTGCATCGGCACCGAGACCTGCGCGAAGTCGTGCAGCTTGCCGTCGGGTGAGACGTACTTCATCCGCGACGGCTGTCCGGCGACGTCCTCGCTCGCCCCGTCCTCGCAGACCAGAATCCCGCCGCGCGGGCTCTGCGTGATCGCGTCGGGACCGGCGAGGACTCGGTGCTTGTTCGACTCATAGACGAGCTGCAACGTGCCGCGCTTGAAGTCCTTGTTGTCGGGCGTGTACTTCCAGATCTGACCCTGGCCCTGGTTGCCGCCGTCGGAGGCCGTGAAGTAGCAGCTGCCCTTCGAGAAGGAACCGCCCTCCAGGCCCATGAACCGGGCGCCGCCCTTGTGGCGGCCCTGCATGTAGACGGCCTGCGGGAAGCGGTCGGCGCCGTTGGGATCGGGATCGTCGATGTCGACCCAGCGACACTCGAGCTTCTTGCCCACGGTCTGCCCCGTGACGGTGTTGTACTTCGGCTCGCCGTGGATGGCGAGCATCTGCAGCTTGCCGCCGAGATAGAGCTTGCCCTTGTGATCGGGCAGGTAGCGATAGAAGCCGTCGGCCGGGTCGCCGTTGTCCTCGGTCATGTAGACGATCCCCGTGCGGGGATCGACGGGACAGGCCTCGTGGACGAAGCGCCCCATCGCCTTGATCGGCACCGGCTCGATTGTCGACGTGGCTCGTGCGGGAACCTCGAACACGTAGCCGTGTTCGGCGCCGTAGCCCTGCTCGACCCCGACCGTGTTCTCCTCGCCGCTCAGCCACGTCCCCCAGGGGGTCGCGCCGCCGTTGCAGTTGTTGTCCGTGCCGTTGAGGACCAGTGCGTTGCCGAGCACCTTGCCCGTCTTGGTGTTGAAGTGCGAGACGGTGACGCCGCCCTGGGCGATCGGGTCGTAGGCGTTGACAGGGCCTTGAGCGGTGCCGCGCTGGAAGCCCTCCTGGTTGCGGGCGATCCAGACCTTGTCCTTGCCCCCCGAGAAGTACCCGGTGCCGTCGTGGCAGGTCGGCATCGGCAGGCCGTCGGACATGAGTGACCCGGCGCGGTCGAACTTGACGTACTTGAAACCCTTGGGAAGGGCTAGGTCCGCGCCGTCCTTGCGGATGACCGGGCCGTAGCCCGGCTTCGCGAGGGTCGGCTTCATCGAGGCGAGGGCCTCGTTATGCCCGCCCATCGCGAGCAGTCGCTCCGCGATCGTGAGGCTGGCGACACCCATCGCCCCGCTCTTCAACGCCTCCCTGCGAGTCATGCCCGTTGCCGTCATGCCGGATTCCCTTCCTGTCGCCTACGATTCGGTCAATTGTTGCACAATTCTACGAACCTGTGCCACAATGGCCCGATGGAAGCCGCAGCCGCCCAGACGCAACCGGGCGAGACGATCCATCTGAACACTGTCTCGACAGTCGACGCCGCCGCCAACGTCCTCCGCCAGCTGATCCTCGACGGCGAGCTCGCCCCCGGCAGCCGCCTGCGCGAGACCGAGTTCGCAGAGCGCCTCGGGATCGCGAGGCATACGTTCCGCGCCGCGACCCAGGTGCTCATCGGGGAGGGGATGCTTCGCCGGGAACCGCATCGAGGTGTACAGGTCACGGTCCTCAATGCCGAGGACATCCTCGACACCTTCCGCCTCCGCACCGCGCTCGAGACGGAGGCCGTCCGGATTCTGATCGCCGAGGGACGGGTTCCCGACAGCGCCCGCCAGGCGGTCGACGAGCTGTCGGCGGTGCCGGACAACGCTCCATGGCGCGACGTCGTCGAGCCCGACATGAGGTTTCACCGCGCCATCATCGACGCGGCCAACAGTCCGCGCATCTCGCGTGCCTACGCCGGCGTTCAGGCCGAGATCCAGCTGTGCATGGTCCATCTTCGGCCGCACTACGAGCGTCCCTCGCAGGTCGCTGACGAGCACACCGAGCTGCTCGCCGCGATCGTCGACGGCGATGCCAACCTCGCCGACGAGCTCTTCCGCCGCCATCTCGCAGAGGCGGTTCAGAACCTGAGTAGCGCCCTCGCAGCCGGCGAGGGACGCGATGCCAAGGAGGTAATCCTGTGAGTGAACCCACCGTCAGAGACATCCGGGCCCGCGAGGTCCTCGACTGCCGCGGCCTACCGACCGTCCAAGTGGACGTCGAGCTCGAGGGTGGTGTGATCGGAACGGCCGACGTCCCGTCCGGCCGCTCGACCGGATCGAACGAGGCATGCGAGCTGCGCGACGGCGGCGACCGCTTCGGTGGCTTCGGCGTTCAGACGGCCGTCGGCAACGTGACGGGCGAAATCCGCGACTCCATTGTCGGCGCCCCCTTGGCCGAGCAGCGCAGCCTCGACAACGCGCTGATCGAGTTGGACGGCACGCCCGACAAGTCGCGCCTAGGCGCCAACGCGATCCTCGGCGTCTCGCTTGCGGCCGCACGAGCCCGCGCCCAGGCCGCCCGGATCCCGCTCTATCGGGCGCTGAACGCCAACGCGCATGTGCTCCCGGTGCCGCTGGTCAACCTGATCAACGGCGGCAAGCACGCCTCCAACGACCTCGACTTCCAGGAGTTCATCGTCATCCCGGTCGGGGCGGACTCGATCCTCGAGGCGCTTCAGATCTCGACCGAGGTCAACCTGGCGCTGGCCGAGCTCCTGCTGGAGCGGTACGGCAAGAGCGCCCTCAACACCGGCGACGAGGGTGGCTACGCCCCAGCGATCTCCGACCCGCGCGAGGCCCTCGGGCTACTGCACGAGGCGGTCGCCGATGCCGGGCACGAAGGCCGATTCCGTTACGGCCTCGACTGCGCAGCGACGCACTACTACGACCGCGACGCGGGGACGTATGCGATCGCCGGGGAAACACGCGACACCGACGGGATGATCGAGCTCTACCTCGAGCTGATCCGCGACTTCGACGTGATCACGATCGAGGATCCGCTCGATGAGGAGGACTTCCGGGGGTTCGCGCGCCTCACAGCCGAGAGCGGGATCCAGATCGTCGGCGACGACCTGTTCGTGACCAACCCGGTGCGGCTGCGCATGGGCATCGCCCAAGACGCGGCGAACGCGCTGCTATGGAAGGTCAACCAGATCGGGACCCTCTCAGAGGCCCTCGACGCGGCCGACCTCGCCCTGCGAAACGCCTACAAGGTCGTCGTCTCCGAGCGCTCTGGCGAGACGGAGGATCCGATCATCGCCGACCTCGCGGTTGCCCTCGGCGCCGGCCAGATCAAGACGGGCGCGCCGGTTCGCGGCGAGCGCACGGCCAAGTACAACCGCCTGATCCGCATCTCCGAGGAGCTCGGCGACACGGCCGTCTACCCGGGCCGCGACCTGGCACCGGCGAAAGTCGCCGCGTAAGCCGAGCCGGGGGCCGTGACCGCCGCCGATCCAACCTCCGCCGCGGCGCCGCCGCGTTCGGGCCCGCGGATCGAGCTGCTCGAGTCGCTGGCCGATCGGGGGATGAGCGACGCACGCCGGGCGGCGCTGCGGATTGCCTCGGCGGGGCTCGCCGCGTGCGACGTATACGGGGCCACGCATCGGGTCGTCTCCCTGGAGGGCGACGACCTCACGATCGACGGCGTCCGCCATCGACTGGATCCAGCGGGCCGCGTGCTCGTGATCGGCGCCGGCAAGGCGTCGCTCGGGATCGCGACCGCGCTCGAGGAGATCCTCGCCGACCGCCTGACCGGTGGCGCGATCGCGGTCCGCCTTTCCAGCACATTGGGATCCTAAGCTTAGAATTCCACGTGGACAAGTTGTCGCGGCCGCTTCTATAGTGTCACCTAAATACTAGTGACTCCAGCGTAACTGGACTGGCCACAGTTAGGCCGCAAATGTAATCACACTGGCTCACCTTCGGGTGGGCCTTTCTGCGTTCGCGAGTGGACCCGATAAGCTCATGGAGCGGCGTAACCGTCGCACAGGAAGGACAGAGAAAGCGCGGATCTGGGAAGTGACGGACAGAACGGTCAGGACCTGGATTGGGGAGGCGGTTGCCGCCGCTGCTGCTGACGGTGTGACGTTCTCTGTTCCGGTCACACCACATACGTTCCGCCATTCCTATGCGATGCACATGCTGTATGCCGGTATACCGCTGAAAGTTCTGCAAAGCCTGATGGGACATAAGTCCATCAGTTCAACGGAAGTCTACACGAAGGTTTTTGCGCTGGATGTGGCTGCCCGGCACCGGGTGCAGTTTGCGATGCCGGAGTCTGATGCGGTTGCGATGCTGAAACAATTATCCTGAGAATAAATGCCTTGGCCTTTATATGGAAATGTGGAACTGAGTGGATATGCTGTTTTTGTCTGTTAAACAGAGAAGCTGGCTGTTATCCACTGAGAAGCGAACGAAACAGTCGGGAAAATCTCCCATTATCGTAGAGATCCGCATTATTAATCTCAGGAGCCTGTGTAGCGTTTATAGGAAGTAGTGTTCTGTCATGATGCCTGCAAGCGGTAACGAAAACGATTTGAATATGCCTTCAGGAACAATAGAAATCTTCGTGCGGTGTTACGTTGAAGTGGAGCGGATTATGTCAGCAATGGACAGAACAACCTAATGAACACAGAACCATGATGTGGTCTGTCCTTTTACAGCCAGTAGTGCTCGCCGCAGTCGAGCGACAGGGCGAAGCCCTCGGCTGGTTGCCCTCGCCGCTGGGCTGGCGGCCGTCTATGGCCCTGCAAACGCGCCAGAAACGCCGTCGAAGCCGTGTGCGAGACACCGCGGCCGGCCGCCGGCGTTGTGGATACCTCGCGGAAAACTTGGCCCTCACTGACAGATGAGGGGCGGACGTTGACACTTGAGGGGCCGACTCACCCGGCGCGGCGTTGACAGATGAGGGGCAGGCTCGATTTCGGCCGGCGACGTGGAGCTGGCCAGCCTCGCAAATCGGCGAAAACGCCTGATTTTACGCGAGTTTCCCACAGATGATGTGGACAAGCCTGGGGATAAGTGCCCTGCGGTATTGACACTTGAGGGGCGCGACTACTGACAGATGAGGGGCGCGATCCTTGACACTTGAGGGGCAGAGTGCTGACAGATGAGGGGCGCACCTATTGACATTTGAGGGGCTGTCCACAGGCAGAAAATCCAGCATTTGCAAGGGTTTCCGCCCGTTTTTCGGCCACCGCTAACCTGTCTTTTAACCTGCTTTTAAACCAATATTTATAAACCTTGTTTTTAACCAGGGCTGCGCCCTGTGCGCGTGACCGCGCACGCCGAAGGGGGGTGCCCCCCCTTCTCGAACCCTCCCGGTCGAGTGAGCGAGGAAGCACCAGGGAACAGCACTTATATATTCTGCTTACACACGATGCCTGAAAAAACTTCCCTTGGGGTTATCCACTTATCCACGGGGATATTTTTATAATTATTTTTTTTATAGTTTTTAGATCTTCTTTTTTAGAGCGCCTTGTAGGCCTTTATCCATGCTGGTTCTAGAGAAGGTGTTGTGACAAATTGCCCTTTCAGTGTGACAAATCACCCTCAAATGACAGTCCTGTCTGTGACAAATTGCCCTTAACCCTGTGACAAATTGCCCTCAGAAGAAGCTGTTTTTTCACAAAGTTATCCCTGCTTATTGACTCTTTTTTATTTAGTGTGACAATCTAAAAACTTGTCACACTTCACATGGATCTGTCATGGCGGAAACAGCGGTTATCAATCACAAGAAACGTAAAAATAGCCCGCGAATCGTCCAGTCAAACGACCTCACTGAGGCGGCATATAGTCTCTCCCGGGATCAAAAACGTATGCTGTATCTGTTCGTTGACCAGATCAGAAAATCTGATGGCACCCTACAGGAACATGACGGTATCTGCGAGATCCATGTTGCTAAATATGCTGAAATATTCGGATTGACCTCTGCGGAAGCCAGTAAGGATATACGGCAGGCATTGAAGAGTTTCGCGGGGAAGGAAGTGGTTTTTTATCGCCCTGAAGAGGATGCCGGCGATGAAAAAGGCTATGAATCTTTTCCTTGGTTTATCAAACGTGCGCACAGTCCATCCAGAGGGCTTTACAGTGTACATATCAACCCATATCTCATTCCCTTCTTTATCGGGTTACAGAACCGGTTTACGCAGTTTCGGCTTAGTGAAACAAAAGAAATCACCAATCCGTATGCCATGCGTTTATACGAATCCCTGTGTCAGTATCGTAAGCCGGATGGCTCAGGCATCGTCTCTCTGAAAATCGACTGGATCATAGAGCGTTACCAGCTGCCTCAAAGTTACCAGCGTATGCCTGACTTCCGCCGCCGCTTCCTGCAGGTCTGTGTTAATGAGATCAACAGCAGAACTCCAATGCGCCTCTCATACATTGAGAAAAAGAAAGGCCGCCAGACGACTCATATCGTATTTTCCTTCCGCGATATCACTTCCATGACGACAGGATAGTCTGAGGGTTATCTGTCACAGATTTGAGGGTGGTTCGTCACATTTGTTCTGACCTACTGAGGGTAATTTGTCACAGTTTTGCTGTTTCCTTCAGCCTGCATGGATTTTCTCATACTTTTTGAACTGTAATTTTTAAGGAAGCCAAATTTGAGGGCAGTTTGTCACAGTTGATTTCCTTCTCTTTCCCTTCGTCATGTGACTTGATATCGGGGGTTAGTTCGTCATCATTGATGAGGGTTGATTATCACAGTTTATTACTCTGAATTGGCTATCCGCGTGTGTACCTCTACCTGGAGTTTTTCCCACGGTGGATATTTCTTCTTGCGCTGAGCGTAAGAGCTATCTGACAGAACAGTTCTTCTTTGCTTCCTCGCCAGTTCGCTCGCTATGCTCGGTTACACGGCTGCGGCGAGCGCTAGTGATAATAAGTGACTGAGGTATGTGCTCTTCTTATCTCCTTTTGTAGTGTTGCTCTTATTTTAAACAACTTTGCGGTTTTTTGATGACTTTGCGATTTTGTTGTTGCTTTGCAGTAAATTGCAAGATTTAATAAAAAAACGCAAAGCAATGATTAAAGGATGTTCAGAATGAAACTCATGGAAACACTTAACCAGTGCATAAACGCTGGTCATGAAATGACGAAGGCTATCGCCATTGCACAGTTTAATGATGACAGCCCGGAAGCGAGGAAAATAACCCGGCGCTGGAGAATAGGTGAAGCAGCGGATTTAGTTGGGGTTTCTTCTCAGGCTATCAGAGATGCCGAGAAAGCAGGGCGACTACCGCACCCGGATATGGAAATTCGAGGACGGGTTGAGCAACGTGTTGGTTATACAATTGAACAAATTAATCATATGCGTGATGTGTTTGGTACGCGATTGCGACGTGCTGAAGACGTATTTCCACCGGTGATCGGGGTTGCTGCCCATAAAGGAGGCGTTTACAAAACCTCAGTTTCTGTTCATCTTGCTCAGGATCTGGCTCTGAAGGGGCTACGTGTTTTGCTCGTGGAAGGTAACGACCCCCAGGGAACAGCCTCAATGTATCACGGATGGGTACCAGATCTTCATATTCATGCAGAAGACACTCTCCTGCCTTTCTATCTTGGGGAAAAGGACGATGTCACTTATGCAATAAAGCCCACTTGCTGGCCGGGGCTTGACATTATTCCTTCCTGTCTGGCTCTGCACCGTATTGAAACTGAGTTAATGGGCAAATTTGATGAAGGTAAACTGCCCACCGATCCACACCTGATGCTCCGACTGGCCATTGAAACTGTTGCTCATGACTATGATGTCATAGTTATTGACAGCGCGCCTAACCTGGGTATCGGCACGATTAATGTCGTATGTGCTGCTGATGTGCTGATTGTTCCCACGCCTGCTGAGTTGTTTGACTACACCTCCGCACTGCAGTTTTTCGATATGCTTCGTGATCTGCTCAAGAACGTTGATCTTAAAGGGTTCGAGCCTGATGTACGTATTTTGCTTACCAAATACAGCAATAGTAATGGCTCTCAGTCCCCGTGGATGGAGGAGCAAATTCGGGATGCCTGGGGAAGCATGGTTCTAAAAAATGTTGTACGTGAAACGGATGAAGTTGGTAAAGGTCAGATCCGGATGAGAACTGTTTTTGAACAGGCCATTGATCAACGCTCTTCAACTGGTGCCTGGAGAAATGCTCTTTCTATTTGGGAACCTGTCTGCAATGAAATTTTCGATCGTCTGATTAAACCACGCTGGGAGATTAGATAATGAAGCGTGCGCCTGTTATTCCAAAACATACGCTCAATACTCAACCGGTTGAAGATACTTCGTTATCGACACCAGCTGCCCCGATGGTGGATTCGTTAATTGCGCGCGTAGGAGTAATGGCTCGCGGTAATGCCATTACTTTGCCTGTATGTGGTCGGGATGTGAAGTTTACGGGAAAG
>JADMIO010983870.1_pt1 | contig 34414 bp, 25 predicted proteins | sample 8958161 | NCBI WGS metagenome assembly JADMIO01 (sample SAMN16585339, study PRJNA669376) | soil metagenome | isolation source: Crop rotation soil | place: USA: Cullars Rotation, Alabama | collected 2011
AGAACGCCTTCGGCGTACAGCAGAACGCCTTCGGCGTACAGCAGACGTGGTTGCGGCTCGGCTGCGCTGTGCCTCTGTGGTTAAGAAGCGCTCGAAAAACAACCACAGAGACACAGAGGACACAAAGGTTGCACAGAGATTTTCACTTCACGCGGCGACCAGCGAGCTCTTCATTGCAAATTCGATCAGTTCCGCACTACTTCTGATATGGAGTTGTTCCATCATCGTATATTTGTGGTAAGCGACCGTGCGCGGAGAGACCTTAAGCTTGAAGGCAGCTTCCTTCATCGAACGACCCTCAGCCAGCAGTTGAAGGACTTCCTTCTGCCGTATAGTCAAGGGAGTCTTGCTTTTCATTCGTTTGAAATTCAATACAAACGAACCTGCCATTCCCTTCGTCATGAGCGGCGTAACATAGAAGCCGCCTCGCACCACTTCACGGATGGCGCGCAGCAACTCACTGGCGGCGGAATTCTTAAGTAGATAAGCTGATGCGCCTAACCTAAAAGCTTCTCCAGCCATCTCGGGATCGTGGTTCATTGTCACATAAATAAGTTTGACCAGTGGCATCGCCTTCTTGAGCCGTTCGCCTGCAATCAAACCGTTCATGATCGGCATTCCGACGTCGAGGACGACGACATGTGGACGAAGCTCAGGGGCTCCTTCCACAAGAGCTTGACCATCGGTGAACGTACCAACGACTTCAAACTCCGGCTCAAGCAGGTTCTTCAACGCATCAAGCATCAGCCTATGATCATCTGCGAGTACGATTCTGGGGCGCGTCATAAATCCTCCAATAAGAGTTAAAGATGAGAAGTGTTTTGTTAGCAATCTTCTTCTAAATCACACGGACGAGGGCACACTTCCACACTCACTGACCACAGCCTGTTCCGTCCGGAGTTTGTTGTTTTGTGGGAAGTTGACTAACTCACCCGTTGCTACTTCTTTGCAAGCGGCGTGCACGAGAAAAGTTCCAGTGGTGGAGCGTTGATAAACGCTCGTTGATGGCTATTAAGTGATTGGAGGCTCTGCTGTTGCGGATGAGGGGTTAACTGCGCCGCCATATTTTGCGGAATCCGCATTACTTTACGGTGTACAAATCTCGCTTTGAAGTTGTGTTGGCCAGGATGTGATAGAGAGGAGCGGAAAAATACGCAGGAGCAACGCAAGCCGCTGTGATTCACGGGTGGCTGGCGCGACGCCGTTGGATGCCGAGCTTGAGCATCCGTGCGCGCAGTGTACTTGGATTGATATTGAGGTGCTTCGCTGCGCCATACGGTCCTTCAATTCGCCAGCCGCAATTTTCAAGGGTGCGGGTAATGTGCTCGCGTTCAACTTCTTCCAAAGTCTTTACGGAAACGGGCGTCTCTTCAGCGGCTTCTTCGAACCGATCGACAACTTGCAAAACGCTCCCCTTTGCATGAATAACTGCGCGCTCAATAACGTTAGCCAGTTCCCTGATATTTCCGGGCCATGAGTGAGCCTGTAGATTCTGTATAGCGCGCGGCGAAATCGACGTGATCGCTTTGCCAAACTTCTTTGCATATTTATTCGCAAAGTGTTCGACCAACAGCGGTATGTCTTCTTTGCGCTGCCGCAACGGCGGCACTGTTATCGGGAAGACGTTTAAGCGATACCAAAGATCTTCGCGGAAGTTCCCCTTATCGACTTCCAGTTTAAGATTACGATTGGTGGCAGCGATGATGCGCACATCTGTCTTTATGGTTTTGGACCCGCCGAGTCTCTCGAACTCATTTTCCTGAATTACACGCAACAGCTTCACTTGCAACTCGAGCGGAAGCTCTCCGATCTCATCGAGAAAAATCGTACCGCCGTTTGCCAGCTCGAAACGACCTAACTTGCGCGCGCCGGCTCCGGTAAACGCACCCTTCTCGTGCCCGAACAACTCACTCTCAATCAAAGTGGGAGCCAACGCGCCGCAGTTTACCTTGATTAACGGCCGGTCTTTTCTGGAACTCGCACTATGAACAGCGCGCGCCACCAGTTCCTTTCCGGTGCCCGTCTCTCCCATGATGAGAACCGTTGCATCAGTGGGCGCGACCTGGGAGATGGTAAAAAGCACGTGTTTGATCGAATCGCTCTGGCCCACTATTTCGTCGAACCTCTGGTCCAATTGCAGTTCTTCCTGGAGGTAGATATTTTCCGCCTCCAACTGGTTCTTGAGTTCCTTCAGTTCTTCGTGCGCTTTGCGCAGTTGCTGTTCCGATTCTTTGCGCTGAGTGATGTCGATACAAGATCCGATATAACCGAGAAACCTCCCATCGGTTGAGTTACGAGGCGTCCCGCTATCGTATATCCAACGATATTGTCCATCTTTGTTGCGCAGCCTGTACTCCATTTCAAAACTGACTCTTTTATCAAAACTGCCGGCATATACTTCCATGCAATGAGCATAATCGTCCGGGTGAACCCCCTCGGTCCAACCGTCACCCAGTTCCTGCTCGAGACTCCTGCCGGTGAAGTCGAGCCATTGTTTGTTGAAGTACGTGCAATGCTTGGACTCATCCGCGACCCAGATCATAACCGGAGCCGTGTCGGCCATGTTTCTAAAGCGTGCTTCACTCTCACGCAATGCCTGCTGGCTCCGCAATCGCTCTGTGATGTCGCGCAGAATGACGGTATAAAACTTCTTTCCCTGAACTTCAATTTGCGAGATCGAGGCTTCAATAGGAAACTCTTCGCCCGAGGTTCTGAGACCGCTTAAGTCTCCCTGTACCCCCATCGAGCGCCGGGTAATGTTCTTCTCGCCAAATTCAAGAACATGTTGGCGGTGGGCCTCGCGGAAACGCTCGGGGATGAAGCGGTCGAGTGAATGACCCAGCGCGTCGGAGGCAGAGCAAAGAAACAGCTTTTCGGCCGCGGCATTAAAAAGTACGATCCGCTGATTTTCATCAACAGTAATGATGCCATCCATTGCCGATTCAATGATCCCGGCCAACTCAGCTTCATTCTGTCGCAAAGCGTTTTCAATCGTCTTGCGCGCAGTTACATCACGCACGACGCTGAGAATGTTGCCACCACTCAGAACAATGCTCGCTTCATACCAGCGCTCATCACCATTGAACGGCAGTGCGTACTCGAGAACCTGCGGTTCACCCATTTCCGCGCGTTCAAAGCACTGGAAAAGATCGTCGACCAGTTGCGGTGGGAGGACGTCGCGCATGTTCCGGCACAGAAATTCCTCAGGAGGCGCCATCAGGTCGTCGTGATTCCTGGCGTGATAATCCAGGTACACCCCGTCGCGTGTTTGCAGGAACATCTGGTCAGGAATGGCCCGCAGGATCGCACGATTTCGCTCTTCGGTCTCACCTTTTGCTTCTTCGGCTTGCTTCTTCTGCGTAACGTCGAGCGTAACTCCGCGTAATCCGATAGAGTTTCCGTCCTGATCGCGGATCGGACTCAAATGCGACTCAACCCACACCACGCGTTCGTCTTTTGTCAGACTACGAAACTGAATTAGTCCGTCGTCTTTGCGGGAGACCACGGATTCCCATTCACGCCTGACTCGTTCCCGATCCTCTTCGAACACGACGCTTTGCCAGAAGTACGGCGTAGCCAAACACTGCTCCACACTATAGCCCAGCAGATTTTCCACGTGTTCACTAATGAAGGTTAGTTTGCGGGTACCGGTATCAGGATCGGTGCGGGATTCCCAAACCACACCAGGAACATTTGACACCACCTCGTTGAGACGCCGGTGCTCAGCTTCAGCAAACGCCGCAAGACGTTCCTGCTCATTTTCCGCTTGCCGTCGCCGTCTACGAGTAAACAGCAACCATCCAATCAACGCGGCCTGGACAAGGAACGCCAGAGCGGCAGCGACTACGTACACTTTGTAGCGCTCCCAAAACGACGGTTCTCGAAAGCGCACGATGCTGCCGGCCGGAAGTCTGGATTCATCGAGCTGCCATCGTCGCAGTTCTCTCCAATCAACCATCGTTACGTTTGCAGCAGTTTGTGGAGTAATACTTTGCGCAGTTTCACCGGCCATTATTTGTACGGCGATTTCGCCCGTACGTCGGCCCAGCGCCTTAAAGTTAAACAAGCTTCCGCCAACGATGCCGGCGCCCAGGTAAGTATCCGAGATCCCATATATCGGAGCATTCGCAGTTGGCGCAAATACGGAAAGGGCTTCGGGCCCTGAAAAGTTATCGCCCTTTTTGTCAGCGAAGAAAGAAAGATAAAGAACAACACTGCGCGGAGGTAGCGTCGCTACTTTTTGTTTCAACTCCTCAATCGTCAGATCCGTCAGATAATTGAACTGCAAACGGTTTAAGTAGCCGCGCACCGCCTTCTGTGCTTGCTCTCTCAGAAACTTGTCCTGGTCAGAGTTGCCGGAAACCACAAAAACCTTTTGCGTATCAGGCTGAAAGGTAAGCGCCATGTCCAGAGTTTTGTCGACCTCCAGATTGGCCCAAACTCCGGTCACACGCGGCCATAGACTGTGGGCCGTAATTTCACTTTCATCGTGGAAGTAGTAGACCTTCGGAACGTTAGAAAAAAGCACGTTCTCATGGGCCAACAAGAATTTTAAAGCGGGGCCGCCAAGCGCGAGTACGATAGAAATCTCTTCGCCTTCATATTTGGTACGGAGGAATCTGACCATTTCCTCTTCATACTTTGAATTGGGGATTCTCGGATTGTCCTGAAACTCATAGAAGAACTCGACGCGGGTGTTGGACCCATTTCTGATGGTGGTTGTAACCGACTGAATAACCGTGTTAACGGCCGGACGACTGATGTCGTAACTGGTTAGAATCAGAACTCGCTTGGTGGGGACCTGGGCAACTGCGTCAAGAGGTAATAGCCACGCGAAAACAATCAACAGTAGACAGAGACGCAAGGACCGGACGGGCCGGAACGGGAAGAGTCGTACAGATGCCGTAAACTCGTTTTTACTACTCGTGAGAGCCGGAGATTGCATCACCTCATTCTAACCACCATGTGAGAAGCCGGGCTCTCTCGACGGTTTCGAGTGTTGGCGAAACACCTCCGGGGAGAGGCTGCGCAGCCTGAGTATACATCCAATCGTCACACATGCTCTTCTCTGTGCAACCTCTGCGTACTCTGTGCCTTTGTGGTTGAAGATTGCTTAGGAAAAAACAACCACCGAGACACAGAGAACGCAGAGGTTGCACAGAGAAATCAGACTTTTCGTGTAAAGCCAGTTGAATTGATCTGCATAAAGAGCTTGCCTTGTCTTTTGCACACAACTGTAGACATGGTGATTATGTTGGTTGAAGCGGAGGATACATACTGTCAGTTTTAACAGTGACTGGGCGGTTTTGGTCCAGCAAGTGGGATTCACCGTCGCCACCGCCCATGCCCTGCAAATCGCCTGTTCTCGCTAGAGCCTGATCGTCCACATCCGGAAACATCCGCTTTGCTGACGATTCCAGGAGACGAAGTTCCTGGCGGAGCAACGGAGCACGCAGGGCGGGCAAGGTATCGATCAGATTCTCCAACATTGCTCGTAACCGGCGCATGATCTGAATACTATCGCGTCCGTAATGGCGAATCTCGGTAACAGCCAAATACACAAAGTCTTCCCAGTTAGGTGTGCGATACACCAGCCGAAGCTGACCTTGATTATCTGTTTCACGGCCTTGAGCCAGACTGCGACAACCGACATCACGCAGGAGATGATGTAATTGATCGATCGCCAGTACCGCGGTAGTGGGATCGTTGATCGCGGGGGAAAGCGCCTTTGACGCGATATCAACGATGATGCGAAATGCAAACATCGGATCTTGTTCGAGAGTGCGTTCTGGTCCCAAAGCCACTGACTTGCGTAAGCTGTCTCCGGTTAAATCCTCCCCTCCTCCAAAGATCCGAAACAAGGGATCTCCCGCTGCTACGAAATCGCCCACCTCAGGCACTAATTCGATCACGCAGTTTGAGCGTTCAGCGAGTAATACAAGGCCTTTCAAATCAAAAGCTAATACGACTCCGTCAGTCTCACTTGGCATAGTGCGTCGGGGAACATCCTCAAGACTCGCTGAGGATTTCGGCGCCGAGGTTTGCTGAATCTTGAGTTGCAACGGGTAAACATTGTGAATGACTTCGCGCCCGGCCAGCGCCACACTTTGGACTACGGAACTCGGCCTGACGGTTTTACCGATACTGTCGATGAAATAGATGTAAAGAGCCAGGTTTATCAGGAAACCGTAAGCGGCTAAATAACTCGTCAGAAGTGGCGTGCTGCCTTCGATGCGGACCAGCGCACCAACTGAAAAGGTGAAGGTAAATACAAAGAACGTCAATGATAATTTCCGGATGTTATTACGATAGACGAGCGTAATGATCCGCGGCGTCAGTTGAGCGCTGGCAAGCTGGACCACCAACAATATCGCTGAAGAGCCAACGACCACTAGAGTGAACATCGAGGCGGCGACGGTGGACATTACTGTCCGCGCCGTATCCTCGCTGATATTCATCTTCCAACCCAGCGCGTGGTCAATCCGGCTGAGCAGCACCACCGTCAACAGCGCGAGAATGATGCTCAGGGACGGAAAGATCCAAATGGAATTAAGGACGTATAGTTTGAAGCGATATCGAGCTAGCCAGCTCATAACAATGGCTCACCTCCGTATCAGAATCGGAGCACTCTTCTAAACAATGGACCATTAACGTTCCATAAAGACAGATCTTCTTCGACTGACCATGTTCGAGCGTTGCCTCATTGTGCGTGGTGTCCTAATTTGGATTTTCTCTGCGGTCCTCTGCGTATCTCTGCGGTCTCTGCGTGAAATAGCCAGTTAACGCAGAGATCGCAGAGATCGCAGAGATACGCAGAGGACCGCAGAGGATGACTTCTCAAACTGAGACACTACCCTCATTGAGGTTTATTCACCCAGGCATATTGCCAACCGACGATAACTGTCGTCATGTCGCCGCCAAAACGAGTAGTGAGGCCTTTTGCAAAAGCAACTTTGACCGACTGCCGCTGAGTGACCGGAAACGAGAACGTTCCTCCGATGCGAGAGTTTGCCAGCCTGTCTGCATTGACGACTCCATTAATTGCCGTTCGCCCGCCTGTGTAGTAACTCGTGTCCAGTGCCGCCCACATCCGTGGCCGAATGGTGTAGATCGCGTGTGACTGCAGTGAAACAAGAGGCTTTTGCTCACGTCTAACGCCGCCAAAGAATTCGTTGTTGGAGGTAAAAAGCCAAACGCCGCCAACGAGTTCAATCGTCCACCTTCCATATGGCTTAGACCATCCGACTTCGGGTTTGAACGACCATCGATTCGAGCCGATGTTGATTAGACGGCGTGGATCATATTGGCCAGTCGGTATGACGACGGACATGCTCGTCCCCAAAAGAGCTCCAGGCTTTCGAGTAGTAAACTCTTTCGGACTCAACGCGGCTCCGCCCATTAGAATCGTTGAAAATCTCAAGCGAACATCAGCGCTACCAGACCGCGTTACCTGCAACCGGTCTTCGGACACCGATCCGCTGGCGTGTCCTTTCACGTAAGACGACAACACCATCAGATTTGCCTGGCGTCCCGCCATGCCGAACGTGCGACCGTATCCAAACGAACCCGCGCTGAGTTTTACACTCACGTCGGTTAAAGGCAGGGCTGCGTCTGTCAGGACGTCGCCGGTTTGAAAAGCAGTGGAAAAGACGATGAATTGGCTACCAACTGGAGCTCGAGAATATGCCCGTGGTTCCATCTCCTGCGCTGTTCCGGGCGACACAAAGCCAATGATTAGCAAGAGGACGGGGCCAATAAACGTGACTTTATTCTTGTCCGGCATTCAAGAGGTTCTCTAAACATATTTCCTGGCGGTCACAGTGATCTCAATCCGTCCCGGTCCGACGAGCGCGGCGACTGCGACTGTGGTCCGGGTTGGCCGCGGGACTTTGAAGTAAGACGTATACACTTTGTTCAGAGATCGCTCGCAGAGAAGACTTCGCGCAAAAGCATTCGGCAATAACGGGCTAATCAATAAGCGGTGAGCCCAACAGCTCTGAATTGCTCACAGGCGCGCTCAATCATTTCATTTGTCGGAGGCTCAACGTCCTGCAAAGTGTAATTGATTCCGAGCTCTTTCCATTTGTATCGTCCCATCTGGTGAAAGGGGAGCACCTCTATTCGGTCAACCACTTTCAATTCAACTGCGAATTTTGCGATCTGCTCGATATTCTTTGGGTCGTCCGTTAACCCGGGAACCAAGACAAAGCGAATCCACATCTTTCGGCCCAGATGCGAAAGCCGGCGGCCGAACTCCAGGGTTGGCCCAATGTCTTTTCCAGTCAATTCGCGGTGGCGCTTCGAAGTCCAGGTCTTCACGCCCAGCATGACCAGGTCGATCTGCGCGAGTTCGTGGTCGGTCAGCCGTTCCCCCAAATAGCCGTTCGTTTCCACTGCCGTGTGTACTCCCATTGCTCTCGCGGCGGTAAAGAGCCTGACGGCAAAACGGTCCTGCATGAGAGGTTCTCCACCACTTAAAGTCAGACCGCCGCCCATGACCTTGAGACCATGACGATACTTGCCAAGTTCCTCTACGGCGCGCTCGATAGTGACCGGCATCCCGTTCATCAGGTTCCACGTGTCGGGGTTATGGCAGTACAGGCAACGCCATTGACAGCCTGCCGTCCACGCCACGAGCCGAACTCCTGGCCCATCGACAGTAGAGCCGGTGGTGAACGAATGTAGAAAACCCATGTCTCCTGATACAAGGGCTTTCTTTATCACTGATTCCGAGTAGCCGGCGGCAAGATTTACGCGAAGCTCGAAGGGACTCTTCGCCTCGAGCGAAGGCGATTGCACTTGTTTCTCTGCGCTCATAACGATGTCTCACTTCCATGAAATGTGCGGTTAATAACATCCAATTGCTGTTCGCGCGTCAGCCGTACAAAATTGACGGCATAGCCCGAGACTCGAATAGTCAGGTGTGGATAGTTTTCCGGATGATCCATCGCATCCAGAAGCATCTCGCGATTCAGCACGTTCACGTTCATGTGAAAGCCCGTGACACTAAAGAAGGCGTCAAGCATGCTCCGCAAATTGACGACCCGATCCCCGACCACTCTTCCGAGGCCTCCTGGTACGAGCGACGCGGTCAGCGAAATGCCGTCGGCGGCGTCACGAAACGGGATCTTCGCGACTGATGCCGCCGAAGCATGGATACCGTGGCTGTCTCGCCCGTGCATCGGGTTGGCGCCGGGGGCAAACGGCTCACCCTGGCGTCTCCCGTCGGGAGTGTTGCCCGTGCTCTTCCCGTAAACGACATTCGAAGTGATGGTCAGGATTGATTGCGTGTGCGTCGCATTCCGGTAGGCGGGGTATTTTCTCAACTTGTGCATGAAGGTGCTGACCAGCCATGCGGCGAGGTGGTCCACCCGGTTGTCGTTATTGCCGAACTGAGGGAATTCACCTTCGATCTGGTAATCGTTGATCAGTCCGGTCTCGTCGCGAATTACTCGCACCCTTGCGTAACGAATTGCCGAGAGGCTATCGGCCACCACCGACATGCCTGCAATCCCAAAAGCCATCGTTCGCAGTGGAGCATAGTCGTGAAGCGCCATCTCCAAACGTTCGTAGGCATACTTGTCGTGCATGTAGTGGATGACGTTCATGGCATTGACGTAAACGCCTGCGAGCCATTCCATCATCCGTTCAAACTTCTCGATAACATCGTCGAAGTCGAGATACTCACCGGCGACGGGTTTAACAGGTGGGCCGACCTGCTTGCCGGTCATTTCGTCTCGGCCGCCGTTGATGGCGTAAAGCAGACACTTCGCGAGGTTCGCGCGCGCGCCGAAGAACTGCATCTGTTTGCCCGTTATCATCGGTGAGACACAACAGGCAATGGCGCCATCGTCTCCAATGGAACGCCGCATGATTTCATCGCTTTCAAATTGGATCGAGCTGGTGTCGATAGCTACTTTGGCGGCGAAGGTGCGAAAGCCGTCGGGCAGACGCGGCGAATACCAGATCGTAAGGTTTGGCTCCGGCGCTGGCCCAAGGTTGTAAAGCGTCTGCAATAACCGGAAGCTTGTCTTGCTTACCAGGGGACGGCCATCGTCCCCCATACCGCCAATTGACTCTGTAATCCACGTGGGATCGCCGGCGAAGAGCTCGTCGTATTCAGGAGTGCGCAGAAAACGGACGATGCGAAGTTTGATTACGAAATCGTCGATGATCTCCTGCGCTTTTTCTTCAGTTAACGTGCCTGCTTTCAAATCGCGCTCGAAGTAGATGTCAAGAAAGGTCGAGGTCCGGCCCAACGACATCGCCGCTCCGTTTTGCTCTTTGACTGCGCCCAGGTAGCCGAAGTAAAGCCACTGCACGGCCTCACGCGCAGTGTGAGCCGGCTTCGAAATATCGAATCCATAACTGGCGGCCATGTCTTGCAGCTCTTTTAGTGAGCGAATCTGCTCGCTGAGCTCTTCGCGATCGCGAATGATCTCGTCTGTCGACATGGCTGAATCGAGACTTCGTTTTTCCCGTTCCTTGTTTTCTATGAGTCTCGCTACACCGTAGAGCGCCACGCGCCGGTAGTCGCCGATGATGCGGCCGCGACCGTATGCGTCGGGAAGTCCGGTGAGTACATGCGAGCTGCGGCAGCGCCTGATGTCCGCTGTGTAAGCGTCGAAGACACCTTCGTTGTGGGTCTTTCGATATTTTGTAAAGGTCTCGACCACGTGTGGATCGGGCTCGTAGCCATACGTCTTCAGCGCGTTGAGGACCATGCGGAAGCCGCCGTTTGGCATGATGGCCCTTTTTAGTGGAGCTTCAGTTTGCAAACCGAAGATCACTTCGTTCTCACGATCGATATAACCGGGCGCATGCGCGGTGATTGAGCTCGGGATCTGCGAGATATCGAGCACGCCTTTTTTACGTTCCTCCAGGAACAGCTCGCTCAGTTGTCCCCAGATCTTCTTGGTGCGTGCCGTCGCTGGCGCCAGGAACGACTCGTTACCTTCGTAAGGCGTATAGTTCTGCTGAATGAAGTCGCGGACATTGATTTCATTTTGCCAGAGACCAATGTTGAATCCTTCCCATTGCGCCACTTTGGCGCCGGCCAGTTGCTGAACAGTTGTAGCCATCGTAAACCTCCTATATCTCAATTTCTCTTACGGTTTGCTGCGCCGCGCATGGGCCACTAGCTTGGCAACCGCACAACTGGCAATCCTCGAGCGCACATTGTCGGCCCGGCTGGTTAAAATGATGGGGACCCTTGCACCAAGGACCATCCCCGCACTGTCCGCATTGGCAAGAAAGCTCAATTGCTTTGCAAGGATGTTGCCGGCTTCGAGATCGGGGGCAAGCAATATGTCCGGGTCTCCGGCAACGGCTGATTTAATGCCCTTTGTCGTGGCCGCTTCTTCACTGATCGCGTTATCAAACGCCAGTGGTCCATCCAGGACGCCGCCTTTTATCTGACCGCGTTCGGCCATCTTGCAGAGGGCCGCTGCATCGAGTGTTGCAGGCATTTTCGAGTTAACTGTTTCGACGGCTGCAAGAATCGCCACTTTGGGCTTTTCGAGACCGAGAGAGATGGCCAGATCGATCGCGTTCTGACAAATATCGACTTTGTCCTCCAGAGTCGGCGCGATGTTGATTGCCCCGTCGGTAACGATGAGCACTTTGTGATAAGTCGGGACATCCATCACGAAGACGTGACTGATTCGCCGTCCGGTACGTAACCCACCCTCGCGCGAGACGACCGCCGCCATCAGCTCATCCGTGTGCAGGCTCCCTTTCATCAATATCTCGGCGCGACCTTCGCGTATAAGCTCGACAGCCTTTGTGGCGGAGGCATTGCTGTGCGACACATCGATGATTTCCTTGCCATGCAGATTGATGCCGGCCGCAGCGGCTGTCTCTTTGATTCTTTGAGCTGGTCCAACCAGCAATGGCGCAATCAACCCGAGCGTCGCGGCCTCAATCGCCCCAGATAGAGCCGTCACTTCACAGGGATGCGCCACTGCGGTTGGAACTGGCGCCAGGCCCTCGCACCGCGCCAGTAGTCGTTCATACTTTCCAGTTCCAGTCGCTTGGACCATTGTTGCTTCTCCGTCAAAACGCCAGCACCGTCTGAACCATTGGCGTCCAACCAGCCATACCGGCGGTATACGGAGTAAAGGCCCCGCTGTAAGGCGCTCTCTGCACCCGCATCAGCTCGCCCGTGAGCCATAGACGCTCGGTCGGCAGGAAATACCACTTGACACCACCGGCGTACTCATAAGGGTTGGCGAATTGGCCAAAAACCTTTGACCCGCGGGCATACAACACAAGCGTCTTGGGAACGATGAATTTACCCATCGACAACTCAAAGCCGTGGTCGAACGTTGATGCGAGGGGAAGCGGCCCATCGGCTTCGAAGTCATTTAGCCAGCGAAAGTAGTATTGCCCGGCTATTCTGAAACAAGAACAGAACGATTATGGCCAGTGAAAATTCCGCCAGCTTTCTCTCCAGGGTGATCCGCGATTTATATTCATGTTCTTCTCCTCCAATAGACCACTCATGTGCAAGGGTGGTCGTTGTCGAAATGTAGTGGAAGGTGGGGATACCCCGGACTAGCAAAAGTTACAGGGCTTGTTTCGTGTCCATAGGACACCATCACGCGTTCTCAAAAGACCGTACTTCGATAAAAGACTTCCTTGTTCTCTTTGTTCAATTGTCTTTAGCAACTCGCGTTTGACTTGACTCTCTGTCTTCACTGGCGAGTCTGATTTCTCTGTGCAACCTCTGCGTTCTCTGTGCCTCCGTGGTTGAAGATCGCTTAGGAAAAACAACCACAGAGGCACAGAGAACGCAGAGGTTGCACAGAGAAGATCATGTGTAATGACTTTTCGGGCAAAGCCTCGAAAATCCTGTAAGAAGTACTAGCGCTAACGACCATTAACCACCCGTACGATTAACTTGCTAATGAATGGCCAGCGGCCCCAAAGGGCTGGCAAACGCAGACCCGAAACGAGGTGAAGCTGCGTTGCTCGAAAATAGAAGGCTGACTAGCGTTTGACACAAATGAAAGGAGCAAACACATGGGAAGCCGAGGCCCAGGAGAACTTGAGAAAGCAGCAAGCAGAGAATGAGCGGCTTGCAGGCCAAATCGAAGAGAATCAGGCCTTAACGGCGAAAGCACAGGCGTCAGCGGACGCTGCCGCGGAGGCAGCCAGAAAAGCGCAGGCGACTGCTGACAACGCCAACAATCGTATTAATGGGCTTGATGATTTCGATCCCATCAAGACGATCACGGTTTATTTCAAGACTGGCAGTGACGCTCTGACACCCGAGGCCAAAACTGAGATCGACAATGCGGCCGCGTGGGTGAAGACGCAGGACAGGCGAGGATGGGTGATGGCGGTGATTGGCTATGCTGATACCACCGGGAACTCGGCTCGAAACATCGACCTCAGCGAACGTCGGGCTAACGCGGTCATCTTTTACATCGTGAGCAAGTACAAGATGCCATTGAACCGCCTGGTCCAACCTTTCGGTTACGGAGAATTAGAACCGGTAAGTGAAAACAGCACGAAGGCGGGCCGTGCCAAGAACCGCCGAGTGGAAATCAGGTTGATGGTGAACAAGGGTATCGCTGGATCGGCGACAGGTAGTGGCTTTTAGACGGTTGGCGGCTTAAAGCTAAAAACGAGGTGGACGGCCAGCAGGAAAAACACCGGAACACCTCAAGAGGGCCGGGAAGCTCCTGGAGCATCCCCCGCCCGTTCTTGATTTTCTTTTGGACATTGCGGGCTCTCTCGTTTTGCTTGGTGAATTTTTCCCAGTCATTTCCTTCCCAACACGCTTTTACTGTCAAATTCGTGGAACAGTACCCGGCACGCACGTTGTAACCGATCCATCCGCGAAGGTACAGCTATGCGCAAAACGCTGATTGCTGAATATCACACTTCTCTCGCGGGCGATGAAGGCCTGACGACCGAGTTCTTCGCGCGTCTTAAAACGATGATGCGGACGCGCCGGTTGCTATACGGCGCTCGCGAAATCGGCGTTGCCCTTCGACCACACTTGTTGACGCGAACCCAGTACGCCATCCTGGCCCACGCATCTGAGGTCCTCGCTGGAGCCTTTGAAAAAATAGCGTCGGCGTTACTGAGTGAGCCGTCTCGAATGGAAACTGTCGGACTCACCGAACGAGAGATCAAACTAGCGCTCGTTGAACCGAAGCAGTCGGCCTCAATAGTGACTTCCCGGCTCGATGCTTTCGTTCACGGACACGGAGTGAAGTTCGTCGAATACAACGCGGAAAACCCCTCCAGTCTCACTGACCAGACGGGTCTCAATGAGATTCTGCTCGAAGTCGGCGCCATGCGAGACGTCTCGAAGCGTTATCAATTGCGGCAGTTCTCGCCAGCGCAACAACTGCTGAACACGCTGCTCAACACCTTCCGCCAATGGGGTGGCGCGGGCGCGCCAAGTGTGGCCATACTTGATTGGAATGGTCTACCGACGGCCCACGAGTTTGTAATGTTGAAAGAGTTCTTTGCCAGCCAGGGAATCTCGGCAATCATTTGCGCACCCGAACAACTTGAATACGAGAACGGAAGACTACGTTGTGGCTCTTTCCCGATCGACCTTGTCTACAAGCGTGTCATCATCAACGAATTACTTGCCGCCTGCGATGATTCTCATCCGCTCATACGCGCTTACCTCGCCGGTGATGTATGCCTGGTGAATTCCTTTCGTTGCAAGATGGTCCATAAGAAAGCTTCATTTGAATTACTGACTGACGAAGCAAACGCAGGCTGGTTCACGGCACGTGAGAAGCAAGTCATCCGGCGCACAGTGCCCTGGACAAGACGCCTCAGCCAGCGAAGAACACGGCATGGAGCGCGCGCAGTTGATCTGGTTGAACACGTCAGGAGGCACCGAGCGCAGTTCATTCTCAAACCCAATGACGATTACGGCGGTCGTGGCATTGCGTTTGGTGATCGCTTTACGTCATCGGAGTGGGACGCCAAGCTCTACGTGGTGCAGGAGAAGGTAGACCTGCGAACAGAGGTTTTTCCAATCTTCGGCGAAAGCGGTTGGGCGTTGCAGCCGATGTACGTTGATACGAACCCGTTTCTATTCGAAGGACGCGTCGAGGGTGCGATGGTCCGCTTGTCAGATTCACCGGTGGTCAACGTCACCTCAGGTGGTGGCGAGACTGGTTTCTTTGTCATTGAAGGCGAAGCACGTCAGTGAATATGAGTGTTAGCGACAATAAAACTGCGGCATTTTACGCATCGAGCTCCCAGATCCTGTTCGCACGAGTTTCACCGGAACACAAACTCAGATTGGTGGATATCCGGCAACGACAGGGCGAGGTAGTAGCCGTCACCGGCGATGGTGTTAATGACGCTCCAGCACTCAAGCGCGCCGATATCGGTGTAGCGATGGGCGCAACCGGCGCCGACGTCGCGCGCGAAGCCTCCGACATGGTCCTTGCAGACGATAACTTCGCCAGTATTGTGGCGGCCATCGAAGAGGGCAGGGCTGTTTATGACAACGTGCGCAAGTTCGTGACTTACATCTTCGCCAGCAACATTCCCGAGATAGTTCCTTTCGTCGTTTATGTTTTGTTGCACGTTCCGCTTCCGTTAACGATTGACCCTTGCGGGTATTGTCGCCTGCCAGATTGGGAACGCGTTCGCGTGTCGCAGCGATTCTGACTCGATATTGCGCTTAGGGTTTACCACCAAATCGCATGTTGCTTGGGGGATCGTGATTGAGGTTTGTTTGCTTCTGGTTCTGGTTTATGTGTCGCCATTGCGCTCCATGTTTGGACTCGCCCCACTAGCGCCAATACACTGGCTGTTATTGTTGACGTTCGGCCCGCTACTTCTTCTTTTTGAAGAATGCCGCAAGGCGCTGCGACGACGTGCGTGGCAGTTAAATCGCAGCACTGCGTAATTCTCCACAACTTCCTCACCTGATTTCCCAAAGCTAAACAAAAAAATAAGAAAATCAGGTTAACTCGTGAGGAATAAGCTTTGCCTCACTAAGAAACGGAAGAACTCGGTTTTTGTAAATCCTGGATCATAAGGCATGAATTCAATATGGCCTTGCACACAACAAACAGTTTCCGCCTTTCCTGGGTAACGTTTGCCACAGTCGTCGCGTTGGTTATTGCAACTGTTTTTCTGTCGCCACACCTACAGAGTTCTTCGACACTCCAGGCTCAGCAAAGCGCAGGTGCATGGCTTGACCGCCCGTTAGTCAATTGGAACAGACAATCGACCGAACTGCCGCGTCCGGTCGCTTCCATGGACCAACAGGAAATACAGACACGCTGCCCAAACCTGCTGCGGCAAGCCGACAGCCCTTTCGAACATGAGCTTGTGAATGCAGGGTGGTTACTCTACGGAGCATTGCAATCGTTTGGCGTCACGAAAGTCATCACGGCGATGTCCGGTGTCGATAACGAGTGTCGGCCATTGGGTTACCAGGCGTTTGTCTATTGGGGCGATAGTTATGCGGGAACCCTTTCACCGGTCATGATGGACTCGCTCACCAATGGCGCACTCACGACTATCAGGCTCATCTCGGCCAATAACATCTCCGCGGAATTCGCGCGCTACACAGAAAACGATTCATCTTGTTGTCCGAGGCGAATGAGTTATGTGACTTATGAAGTCAGTACTGATGAGCCGCGCCGAATTGGTCCGGTCGAAATAATCACCAAGCGGCTCTGCCCTGATACCTGGGTTTCGGCAAATCCCGCAGCCGATACAGTGCGACTCTTCGAAGTAAAGTGGCGACTGACTGAGCTAAATGGAGTCGCATTGACGAAAGTCAACCCCTATCTCAGGTTTGAGAGTGCGACAAAGATTTGGTCTGCCAACGGAGGCTGCAATCAAGTTGCCGGTGGTTTTGATCTCGACGGCACAGATCTCAAGATCTCAAGAGCGTCAAGTACCAAAATGGCTTGCCTGGATACCGAAGAGGAGCAGCTAGAGACGGATTTTCTGAAAGCGTTGGGCCATGTCACACGTTTAGAGCTAAAGGATAACAGCCTGCGTCTATACGATTGCGACACGCTGCTGCTTGTCTTTCACCCCGATGTCCCCGGTAAGAAAACACCTTAAGCGCACATTATCAGAGGAACGGATATACGCAGTTGGCGACCGCGTAAGCTTCGCGAGCGCCTCACCCTGGTTTCAGGGTATCTGTGCATTCAGCCTTAGCTTCTTTGTGGGGGCTTTAGCGCAATCCGTGGGAAAGTTTGCGCATTTACTGGATTGAACCCAACAGGCAGTAGAACAAAATTATCGGCATGTCCGTTGCAGCGAAGACGTTGATAAGGAGGCGATGAGATGCCGAGACACGCAAAGAATGCGGTATGAGAACAGCAACGCGGGAGTTCGTCGCATCCCTCTTGTTCCAGGTTCATGAAACGCAAGCTTCGAATCACGTCATTAATAAGCAAGACAGTTGCGGACATCGGGTTGACCGCACTCCGCGACATCGTATCGGATCAGATTGCAATCGATATGGGTTCGTCAGCTACGAGGATCTGGGTCAGCGGACGCGGCATAGTGGTCGATGAACCTTCCGCCATCGCGGTCGAGATTACAACGGGTGAGGTTTTGGCAGTTGGACTCGAAGCTCAGAAGATGCTGGGGCGTGAGGCTCGAAACATCACAGTCACGGCTCCGATGAAAGACGGCGTTGTCGAGGATTTTGAGAGAACCAGTGAAATGTTGACTCAACTAATACGGAAGGCGCGCAGAGGCCATTCGCATTTCAGCCGCCGTGCAGTAATAAGCGTCCTTTCCGGGATGTCGCAGGTTGAGCAACGCGCGTTACTTGATGTTGCCGAGCATGCTCGGATTGGTCGAGTATGGATGATCGAAGAGGGTTTGGCCGCAGCATTGGGCGCCGGCATAAAACTAAGTGATTCCGGAGTTGCGGTAATTGTTGATATAGGCGGTGGAGTAACCAATGTCGCCGTGGTCTCGCGGGGTGCAATTATTCAGTCACGGGGGGGACGAATTGGCAGCTCCGACATCAATGCAGCGTTAAATGATTATATCCGTCGTCACCGGAGCCTTTCCATCGGTCCTCTTTCGACAGAACGCCTGAAGCTAAAACTTGCGTCAGCCACTCCACCTTCAGATTCTGCGGCAGAAACATCGGTCAAGGGGCGCGATGTGCAAACGGGGCAACCCCGAGCAATTAAGGTAACGGCAGGTGAAATCTACCCCGTCGTGAAGGTGGTGGTTGAAAGGATGTTCGACGTCGTTAGTCAGGCACTGTCTGAGTTGTCACCTGATGTAGATGCCGATATCTATGACCGGGGCATAATCCTAACTGGTGGCGGGGCTCTGTTAAGCGGGTTGGAATCCTATCTAATGAATCTTACTGGTATTCCCGTGAGGACCGCCGAAGAACCCCAATACGCAACACTGCGAGGACTTGCTCAAATGGTTGAAGAGCCATTGACGTTGCGTCGTTCGATACGCGGCACGACGAACCAGTTGATGTGGGCGGGAAGTGGAACGCTCTGAACAAATGCACGTTTCAAACAAGAATGGCATTGTTCTCGAATTGGACCAGTTGGTCCTCGATGTTTCGGCGATTCTGAACGTAGCAGGCGGTTGGCTTAAAGGCCTACTGATTAGGTTATGAGGAATCGTTCTTCCAACACGTGGTGATGTGAACTGGTGGGGCGGCGGCACCGGGCCTCAGATTGGAGATAGTATGACAAAGGACATATTTCGGGAGCGTGAGCGGGGCGAGGAAGACGCGTATTTCCGCCAGCAGGATGCTAAGCTGATCGCGAAGTTACGTCAGAAGGCCCAGTTCAGCGAGATTGCTCACGCGCTGGCAGAGAAACTTCATGCAGACGAACCGGCGCTTCTCGAGCGCATCAAGAAGCTCGGCGTGACCCTTGACACGGGTTCGGCCTTCATCCTGGCGCCGTTAGTCGAAGTCGCCTGGATCGATGGCGACGTCAGCCATGCCGAGCGCGACACCATTCTGCGCATCGCGAAGCAACGCGGCGTGGAGCCGGGGTCTGCCGATTATGATCAGCTTCTCGATTGGCTAGCCCGGCGCCCCTCCGGCGAAGTGTTCCGGACGGCGTTAGAAGCGATCCGAATCGGCCTCTCTGTCCTTCCGCCCGACGAATCGGAGCAACGGATCGCAACCATGATTAAGGCCTGCGAAGACGTGGCGCACGCTGCCGACTGGATAGACCAACTGTTCCACTTGGACCGCGTCTCATACTCCGAGAGCGCAGTGATCGCCGCGATCCGTAGCCATCTTGGAGGTCCTCATTAGCCGTCTTGTCGAGGATGCTTTTGGTTAGATTATAGTATCTGTAATTCATACTCTGGTCGCTGCGGCCCAAGAGACGAGCAAGCTCCGGCAACTCCATACCTTTGTTTGCCATGTCAATTGCATAAGCGTGGCGCACGAATAAATCCTGATTTGTAGCTCTGGGTCAGCAAAATCCAAACCGATGATAGGTCAATGCCCAAGCGAGGTTGTCCAACGAACCTGTTAGATTGAGGTAATACGCGTTTAGAAACAGAGTCAGTCTAATGGATAAATTACGTCTAAAAGTGCTTCTCGGACTCGTGGCGTCATCTTGGCGTTACGAGTCTGCTTGTCGCCGCCGAGGTCTTTATAGTTGAGCAATCCGTAGATGGCGCCTCCGCACGCGCCTACCAAAATTATCCAGCAGAATCCAAAAATTCGCAGATGTGATCGAGGTAAAGAGAAGCCAGAACTCCCCGGTTGCTTCAATCAAATTCTCCTCTTTACGTAATTCGTTTGAGAGCGTAGAATGCGCCAACTCGATCAAGCGAGTCTCAGCAAACCTCCCCCAGACTCTCTTTCTTACACTCCCTAGCGCCCAGGGTTTTTCTGGACTCCTTCGTTAATGCGAAGGATGGTAGTTTGACGTTTCGATCAAGGACACCCAACTGCCGGTCTTGTCCTCACTGAGTAGAACATAAAACTTCGTTGCTATGTTTTGGACTTTGATTACAGTCGAAACTATCAGGTCAGGGTTGACCAGGAACTTTTTTTGAATCACGTAATTCAGTGATCTCCCGACACTGATCACATCCCTATCTTAGATCACAAGTAATCGCCTGGTGCGATATGCGGTAGCTTTGTGTGGTCCAACTCACCTTGCCAGAAAGTGTATGCATACCTTCTCTGCGGTCTCTGCGTATCTCCGCGTCCTCTGCGTTAAAGAAAGTCGTGGGAAATATTTAACGCAGAGGACGCGGAGATACGCAGAGACCGCAGAGAAGTCCAAACCTTGACGGTTCGAACCATCGAGGAGAAAAAGGAGCCCATGAAATGGCGACCCATAGACATCTCGACTGCGTTGTAATCGGGTACAACGATGTGCCGTTCGGCCGTTATGAAAGTCTTATGCACAGTTACGGCGAAGACTCCACCGCATATCGGGATCTGAGGTTCAGCTTTATCAATCTCGAAGGTGAAAACCTGAATTACGTCGACCTCCTGAACAAGATCTGGAGGCAGGCTCGAAATGACGATCAAAAGACGCATAGAAGGGGTGAATTTGAATCCGCCGATATCCCCAATCTTGCGGCAGCCTATCTAACGTGGTTTCTCAAAAGACGAGGTCTCGAGGCGAAGTACATCAACCTGTTCCAACTCGAAAAGGAGAAATTAAAGGAATACTTAGCCGAAGATCCCTACTGCGTGGCCATCACCACGACCTTCTACGTCATAAATTCTCCCGTCAACGAGATCGTCGAATTCATCCGGAGCCATAACCCTAAAGTGAAAATCGTCGTCGGCGGGCCCCTCGTCGCCAATCATTTAAGAAATTATCAGGGCGAGAGACTCAAGGTGGTGTTGCGCGATATGGGCGCAGACTACTACGTCATTGACTCACAGGGCGAACTAACGCTCTGGCAAATCGTCGAATGTTTGCGCAACAAAGGTGAGATCAGCAGTGTCCCCAACCTCGTCTACTTCTCGGGCGATGAAATAATGCGCACTCGAGCGCTGCCTGAGAATAATTCGCTCGATGAAAACTACATCGACTGGACCGGCCTGGCGAGCGAAGGACTCGGCCCGACGATTCAAACGCGAACGGCGCGCAGTTGTGCTTTCAAATGTTCCTTCTGCAATTACCCGACCAGGGCGGGCGCTTTGACGTTGACCAGCCTTGACGTCATCGAAAAAGAGCTCGATTCGATGAAGGAACTGGGTGTGAAGAATGTCGTCTTCATAGACGACACGTTCAACGTCCCCTTTCCGCGATTTAAAGAGATCTGCCGCCTGATGATTCGTAAGAATTATGGATTCAACTGGTTCTCTTACTTCAGATGCAGCAATTCAGATGACGAGGCTTTTAATCTGATGGCCCAAAGCGGCTGTAAGGGCGTATTTTTGGGAATCGAGTCGGGGTCTCCCGCGATTCTAAGAAATATGAACAAGGCCGCCACAGTTGAAAAATACGAGAAAGGCATACGGTCGCTACGGGAGCGCGGAATATTAACGTTCGCTTCTTTCATCGTCGGATTTCCCGGGGAGACCGCAGCGACTATCAGAGAGACTACTTCCTTCATTCAGGAGACCAGGCCCAACTACCATCGCTTCCAGATATGGTATTGCGAGCCGGGGACGCCGATTGAACGCGAGCGTGACAAATTCAATATCTCGGGGAAGGGCTTCATGTGGAGTCATGCAACGATGGATAGCATGGAAGCGATGGGCCAGATTGAAAGAATGTTTCTCACCAGCAAAGACTCTCAATGGCTGCCGCAATGGTCATTTGATTTTTGGATCATTCCTTATCTGCTGGGAAAGGGTGTTTCACTTGAGAGCTTTAAAAATTTCATGATGCCGGCCAATAAGATGCTGGCCCTTGAAATCGCCCGCACGCCTGAACGAGAGAAGATTGCTTTGCAGAGAAAATACAAACAGGAAATGCTTGAGGCATTGCGGCCCCAGTCAGGACAGGGTCCATTCTGAATTTGCAGCCATAATTTTCAATAGCTCCGGATGCTCCCGAATCAATTCCTTCACGAGCCCCAGACATGATGGTTCGCGCCTGATAAATCGAGGGTAATGGTAATGACACAGCAGCGGTGGATACCTTTGGTCGATTCTTTTCAGGTGCGCCGGATAATTAAAGCTATCGTCGAGAAGGTCCACTTGCAGATTCAGCCTGGTAACGGCGACGGGAAGTGCAATCTGGTCCAGCCACGGACGCTTTGAGACAACTTTCGGGTTTTTATCGATCGCCCTGCAGCAATCTAACCATACCTCGCCTAGTCCAGCATCAGAATGCACTGCGATCACGCCGGCGTTAAAGTAAAGAGGCATCAATTCGCCGGAAAGAGTTGCCCGAACCTGCGTCGAAGGCATTTCGACTCCGGCAGACTTATAGACTTCTCTCCATGGTTGTGGCGCTGTGCTGAAAGAAGCGATGTCGGCAGGTTTTGCATTGAACGCGATTTCGAAACGCGGGTGATGCACAAAATCGCGCATCATGAGAATGTCGCTGTCCAGAAAGACGATTTTATTCGCGCTGGTTTCAATCGACAGGCACGACACCTTGTTGCCAATCGGATACTTTTCGTCAATCTGATTTCTAATCGGGACGAACCGTACTCCAATCTTTTCCAGAAAAGAGTTAGTGTGGTCTGCCGGTTTGCCCCACCGTTCCTCGGGCGTGGGAATCGCGGCAACCAGCTCATGGTCACATTGGAGATAACGATGCAGCGATGCGGCGAGGAGCGAGGCTTTGATCTCAAGTTCGCCTTGCTGGCAAATAAACACAAAACAATATTTCATAAGCTTTCCCCAGACAGAAATTCCTCGAGGGGGTTAATCTCAATCACGCTTATATGTCTCACATGCAAAAGCGCTAGGCGTGAAATAATAACCCATGATAATCCCGAAAGGTCTTGAAGCCTGAAATCATAAAGGAGTCAAAATCATGAACGACGAGCAAGAAGACAAAACTATCTACAAGGTTGTATTGAACCATGAAGAGCAATACTCGATTTGGCCGGCTGATAGAGAAAATGCACTAGGCTGGTCCGATGCAGGCAAAAGCGGAACCAAAGCAGAGTGCCTCGCTTACATTAAGGAGGTATGGACCGACATGCGACCGCTCAGCCTTCGAAAGAAGATGGAGGCGCAGGCCAGTCAAAGTACAGCGTGAGCCTTAAAGAGGTATAAATCACGGGGTTACTTTTAAAGACGTACCAATCCCACCGAATTGTCCTCCCGCGCAACGAGTATGCGGCAACACTCGTTGTAGCCCGATCTCGATATCCGATCTCCTGATTGAGGAGTGAATCGTGAAGGTATTATTTGTTCCGCTGCCAGAGGGTGGTGCGGCGCATTTGATTCCTCTGCTGGCGCTCAACCAGATCCTTGCCAATACCTCAACAGAAACAGCGTTTCTGGTCCCGGCTGCGATGCATGAATTTCTGCGTCAATTCGGCGTCCAGGTCGTCGACGTCGATAACCACAGGTACATACACAATGGACTTCGCACGGAAATGCGTGCTTACAAAAAGTTCGGCCCAGACATCGTCGTCGACGATGCAAATCCGGGCACTGGCCTCGCTTCGGCTCTGGCTCGCATCGCTCGAGTTGCAATTCAGCGAACCGGAATGTTTCCCGGAGGCGAACCGCGAAACAAGAACCTGCGCCATAGCATGGCGCTCAGTGAATTAAAAGATCTGCCTGACGTAACTTTTCTCGGGTTACCGCAACCGAAGTGCTTCACAGATTTTTTTAAAGCCGACATGAAAATCGTTCCGGGCATCAGGTCGATCGAACTGCTTCCAGCACACTTGCAAGACGACCAGACCTACGTCTTCAGCGGTCCGCTGTTGCTGGAAGACTTCATGATGGGCGAGGTTGGATTGTCTAATTTGAGGGACTTGGACGAGTCTTTAACGATCGATCGCTTTAAAGATTTCGGGCCCCTGCGACAATTCTTCGCAACTCATAAAAATCGCAGGATTGTCTACGCCACGTTTGGGACTCATGCTGAGGTTTCCGAGCCGCTGCACGAAGCGCTTCGCTACCTGCTCGACAACGGCCTGGCCGTAGTCTCCAGCATCCATGTTCCCGATCTGAGTAACGCGCAGAGCGAAGCCTACTATTACGCCAATTATCTCCCCATGCATTTTGTTTGTTCGAATGTAGACCTGATGATCCACCAATGCGGCAGCGGCACATACCATTATCCAATCATGCACAACTTGCCCACGATCACTGTCGGTTCCGGCTGCTACGATCGTGAAGACGTGGCCGAACGGCTGATGGAACTCGGCGTGTCAGTGCACCTGCCCGGGCCTGCTGAGCAGAGTGATTTTCGCGAGCGTTTCAAAGCAGCAATTGATCAGTATCTGACAAATCCGTGTGGTTTCCTTCCCGAGCGTGAAGAGAAACTGCGTTGGTTGAATAGCGAGATCCAGCAGACGTTAGCCAGCTTTGATTTTCCGGAGGTCTTGCAGTCAGCGATTGAACGGCGGCGAGAGTGCGGACGCCACTGACCATCTCCAACCGGCCTTGAACGAAAAGTCTGATTTCTCTGTGCAATCTCTGCTGTGTCTCTGTGGTTGTTTTTCCTATGCAATCTTCAACCACAGAGGCGCAGAGAACGCAGAGGTTGCACAGAGAAGAGCATGTGTGACGACTTTTCGTGCAAAGCCTCTCCAATCATGATTTCTGACTTTTGACGCAAAGACATAATCACAAACTACGGAGATAAGATGGAGAACACTCGGTTTTACCTCAAACAAAACGTGCAGGCTGAACCGTTATTCAATCAGTGGTACGCATGGTCACATTTGATCGCACCGCATACAGCGGCCATGAACATCGCCAATCTGCATTTGAAGATCATGAAGTCGTACGTAGCCGCGCCGCAAATACATGCGAATGCGGTGAAGAACCCCGCTATGATCGGAGGCCCCTTCATTGACTACCAGGGCGGACGCATCGATGAAATACAAGCCCTCATCGACAAGACGACGAACGAACAAGCAGGGATGATCGCCTTCGCTGAGTCAGTAAAAGCGTTGGATGATCTCCTGAGACATGAAGGAAAGGGATTTTCGCTCGAACCGCTCTACGACAACGTTCCCAAGAACCTGAAGGGCTACGTTGAGCTGGTCTATGATCTGAATAACAATTCGTCGATAAGATTCCTCGAAGGCCTGCTCTACAAAAGCGAATACTATAATCCGCACTCACAAAGTCTCCTCTTGTCGATAATCGATCAGGATGATCGAGCGTTCATACTTAGTACGCCAAGACTGGAGGATGAGGGATTTTTAGAGCTGAAGCTGCCTTTTGCTCATCCCGGCATAAACGAGTTATTCAAGATGAAGCAGGTTCCCCAGACCTTCGGTTTTATCAAAGAAGCTCTTGATCTCGACGACGACCAGGCAAAAATATTTCAGAGGTTTCTCACCGAAGAGAAACCACCCGATCGTCCGCGATACACGGGCAGCGGTGTCCGCGTACGCTACTTTGGGCACGCCTGCGTCTTGTTGGAAACGAAGGATGTGTCGATCCTGATCGATCCGGCCCTCAGCTATTATTACGAGAACGGCATCGAGCGCTATACCTATCTCGATTTGCCTGACACAATTGACTACGTCCTGGTGACTCACAGCCATCAAGACCACATCATGTTCGAGTCGCTGCTTCAAATCAGGCATAAAGTGAAATGCGTGATCGCGCCGCGCAGCCGGGGAGGATGTCTCGAAGATCCATCCCTGAACTTGATTTTCCAGACAATTGGCTTCGATAACGTTAAAGAACTGAGCGAGATGGAGTGCCTTAAAAAGGATGGGGTCGAGATTACGGGGGTTCCGTTCCTCGGCGAACATGCGGATTTGAACGTGGCAAGTAAGATTGCCTACCACATTCGGACGAAGGACACGACCTTCCTCTTTGCCGCTGACTCAAATAATCTGGAGCCGATGGTGTACGAACATGTTGCCAAAGTATTGGGAGACATAGATGTGATCTTTATCGGTATGGAATGCGATGGCGCTCCTATGTCCTGGCTGTATGGCCCCTTGCTCACGCAGTCGTTGAACCGGAAAATGGATCAGACCAGGAGGTTTTCCGGCTCTAATTATGAACGCGGCATCCGCATCATCGATGAATTCAACTGCCGCGACGTCTATGTTTACGCGATGGGGCAGGAACCCTGGTTGACTTACGCGCTCAGTATTAAGTACACGGAGCAGTCTAGTCCGATCATCGAGTCCAATAAACTTGTCGAAGACTGTCAGAAACGCGGGATCGTATCGGAGAGACTCTTTGGCAAGAAGGAACTATTATATGGGGAGAAAGAACGCAGCGCGGCCGGCTGATCAGCGAAATCTCCACTCAATTGGTCTGCTATCTGTCCGAAGAAGTCCATTCATGCGAAAAATTTCTAAACGCTTTCGGCTAAACCTGAGTAGTTGTTAGTGAGGAGTGCATGAAGACGGACATGCTGGTCGAGGTTGAGGAAGTTCCTCTTATGACCGAAAGACTATTGCCGGGCAACTCAACCGGTGAGCGTGACGCCGCTCTCGAACTCCTAATAAAGAGCGCCGCATCAGGGGATGCTGCGGCATTTGAGCAGATCATGATTAATTCACAGCAAAGAGTAATCTCGCTAACGTGGCGAATCCTTGGCAATCAGGAAGATGCCCGCGACGCCACCCAGGAGGTTTTCTTGCGCGTGTACAAGTATCTCAATCGCTACAATCCCGAGCAGGACTTTTTTGGCTGGCTCTACCGGATCACAGTCAACGTTTGCCGTGACATCGAACGAAAGCGCCGTCGTAATGCGGATCAACTTAGCACAGCCGCGGGCGAGTTCGAGGAGGTTTGTACTTCAGAAAATCAGGAAGATCAGGCTTATCTCGCGCAACGGCGAGAAATGATTAAGAGAGCGATCGCCGATCTGCCGGTTAAAGAGCGAATGTCGCTGGTGCTGCGCGATCTTGAAGGTCTGACTACAGAAGAAGTGGCCAGCATCATGAACACTCGTCCAGCGACGATCAGGGTTCAAATCAGCTCAGCGCGAGCGAAGATCAAGCGCTCCTGCGATCGTTTCCTGAGGCGGGCAAGGAGGGAAGAGGCATGAATTGCAGTGATACCGAAAGACTCTTGCCGCTCTACACCCGTCTCGATCTGGATAAAAACAGCCAGAGCGCAGTCGCAACGCACCTTGAATCCTGTGCGCACTGCCGCCAACTCGCGGATGAATACAAGAACATTCAGGGTTGGATTCGTCTGCACGAACCGCCGGAGTTTGGTGAGGAGTTTTTTGCAGGCATCAGACAAAACGTGTTGCGAGAAATCGGTCAAAGGCCGGCCCACTCGTCGACTTTGAGCGCCTGGCTGCGGAAACTCGTCGCCCCGACTCTTCCGACAACAACGTTTGCCGCCGCCGCGACAGCACTCTTGATTATCTCCGTTGCGTTGGGACTTGTAATTTTTCGTGAATATAAAAGTCGTTCGGAATTCTATGCGCAAAATGAAACGCCGAGGTATGAGCCTCAGAAAGGCGCCGCAGTAGTAAATGCAAATTCGGGAACGCTTCCAACCGGAGACAAGCCACCAACACTGGCGGAAGTGAAAAACGGGACCGGCTCCGGAGTCGCATTCACTGGCTCTTCACGTAATAACGTCAGCCGGGTCCGGCACAGAATTACTCGAACGACACCGAGGGCAATCACGCTTCCAACTAAGGACACGCTGGCTTCGGTCACTGAATTCACCTCGACTGATTCCAGCAGCGCGCGTTCAGTTGAGTCCGGATTGTCAGAGGATCAGGTTCCTTTAAGAGTCGAGATGCAAACCCAAAATCCTAACATTCGCATTATCTGGTTTGCTCCGAACGCTAAGAAATCATCTGTAACTAACTGACTTTGATCACTACTGGAAACATATGCGACGAACAAAACTAACATTCCTGATTGGTTTGCTACTGGCTGCAATATCGGCTCCGAGCATAGTTGCTCAGGACGCGGCAAAGCCTGCAAAGGGAGACGGAGACTACGTCAGCGAAAAGGGATTTAAGAACAAGCTATTTCAGATCAAGCACCGCGATCCAAACAGTCTGGCGGAAGTATTGAAACTTCTTGGTAGCGGTTTCAAAGGCGCCACGATCTCAGTCAACCAGGAATACAAGACCATCACCGTGCGTGACTTTCCGGAAAACCTGGCGACCATGGAAGAGGCTCTCAGCCGGCTTGATGTCCCGGAACCGGCTCGTCCGGATATTGAGTTTCGTATTTACGTTTTGCTCGCCACCAGCGCTCCGGGCGGCGGCGGTGATTATCCCGCCGAGTTGAATGACGTGATCGGTCAATTGCGCAATACCTTCAAGTACAAAGACTACAGTCTGATGACCACGTCGGTTCATCGCGCCAAGGATGGTCCTGCAGGGATCAACAATCGCGGTGTCGCGGAGGCCAAAAAGCTGACCGCTGCGACGCTGCCAAATGAAAATCCGATTTTTTATAACTACGAGCTGCGGCCTATTTCGCAGGAGGCTTCTGCGTCAGGCGGCACTACCGTGCACATTGGCATGTTTAGTTTCGAGATGCGCATCCCGATCAGCATCGGTACGGAGATTAGATTTGACAGTATCGGCTTCCGAACTCCGGTCAATCTGCGGGAAGGCGAGAAAGTCGTCGTCGGTACGACAACCATGGAGGACAAAGGCCTCGTCGTGGTTTTGTCCGCGAAGATTCTCAAATAGGCCCAGGAGGTGAGAGAGGTGAGCATGAGTCGGATGTTGATAGCCGCGGCCTTCATTCTCATGGGTTGTATCGGCATCGCTGAAAGTCAAACGAGCACGAATAGCCCGGCTCCCAAAGCTGAAAGCCAGGGCAGTCTGAAACGCGTGCTCGGAGAAGTTTCCCGGATTGACGCTGGGCGTAGCCAACTCACAGTGAAGACTACCTCAGGAGACGTTACCTTACAGTTGGATCCCCGGACTATCTATCGTCGCGTCCTTCCCGGTGAGACGACCCTCGATAAGGCAGTCAGCATTAGCCTCTCCGATATTGCTACAGGAGACAAAGTGCTGGCTCGTGGTCCACAGGTTGAATCATCCCTGCTGGTGCGCGAGCTGGTCGTCATCTCGAATAAGGATCTCGTCGAAAAGCGCAAGCACGATCGCGAAGAATGGATTAGGCGTGGTATCACCGGCGTGGTGACGAGCGTCGACGCGGAGAAAAAAGAACTCACCGTTCGTGCTCGTCTACCCGAGGGTGAGCGTCCGATGATTATGCCCGCCGGCGCGAACGTAGCCTTTCGGAGATACTCGGGCGAATCCATACGCTACAGCGACTCTCGCGCCAGCTCCTTCACCGAGGTGAAGGTTGGAGATCAGTTGCGAGCGTTGGGCGAGAAGACGGCAGACGGAACCCACTTCACACCGGAAGAAGTCATCTTCGGAACTTTTCGCACCGTGGTAGGCAAAATCACGAGCGTCAACCCAGCCTCAGGTGAAGTGGTTATTAATAACGTGCAAACGAATAAGCCCATGCAGATTCTTGTAAACAAGGATTCCAGCATACACCGGCTCTCACACGAAGTCGGGCAACAACTTGTCCAGCGGGTCTCGCGCGGCGCTGCGGGTGCGAGCGAGGGCGAGGTAAGCATTCAGAGGATGATTGAGAATCTGCCGCCGGCTACGCTTGGCGAGCTGAAGCCAGGCGATGCCGTGCTCGTTTCCACTACCGTAGGCGATGACGCCAATCGTGCCACGGCAATTGTGTTCGCTGTCGGCGCTGATGACCTTGCAAAACTGCTGGCCCAACCCACAGGCAGTCGCAAGCTGAACCTTGAATTGGGACTTCCGAGCGGAGTCGATCCTTAAATTTAACGACACTTAACTACGAAACTCAGTACCTCCTCCCAAACAAATCGCAAGCCCTAACTGATCTAAGGAGACAAGACCCTCATGCGAATCGTGATCATCAGTTTGGCTTTATTCTTTGTCGCAATCGAGATATCTGCGCATAACGGTCTGACGCCGCAGGCCCAGGCGACGTTGCGTGGTCAGATTACTGACGAGTTGGGAGGCCTGATCGCCGGCGCTAGTATCACCCTCGTTGACTCGAATGGTGTCGAAAAGACGACTACGAGCACGCGCGAAGGAATATATGTGATCAGCGGGCTGGCGCCCGGCAAGTACACTCTACGTATCAAGGCTACCGGCTTCGATATGTATGAGAATCAGGAGGTAACTCTCTCCAACCGGACGTCGCAAACACTGGATGTCAGGATGGCCGTGGAAACACGCAAGGAAAATGTCGACGTTCAATCAGACACTGCGACTCGGGTCACTCTCGATCCGGATAGTACGGCGCATGGAACCGTCCTGCGAGGCGCAGATCTTGACGTCCTACCGGATGATCCGGATCAGTTGGCTGCCGACCTGAAGCTACTGGCTGGACCATCCGAAGGTCCAAATGGAACCGAAATCATCGTAGACGGATTCACTGGCGCCAAGATTCCGTCAAAGACGTCGATTCGGGAGGTTCGTTTGAATGCCAACCCCTACACCGCCGAACAAGAGAATTTTGGTTTCGGCCGCATTCAGATCTTCACTAAGCCTGGAGCGACAAAGGTCCATGGTCAGAGCTTCTTCAATTACAACAACGAGCATCTCAACGCTCGCAATCCGTTTGCTCCGACAAACACACCCTATCTATCAAAACTTTATGGCGGCAGCTTCAGCGGTCCCGTATTCGGAAAAAAGGGCTCGTACTTTCTTGACGTCCAGCGCCGGGAGGTTGACGATACCGCGACTATTAACGCCATCGTTCTCGACCCGGCGTTCAACATCGTTCCTTTTCGCGACGTTGCCCCGATTCCGCAACGGCTGACTTCTTTTTCAACCCGCTTTGATTATCAGTTGAACAGAGACAACACGCTGGTCGCTCGGTACGACTTCAGTCGCACCACGCAAACGAGTGGTTTCGTTCAGTTCGCGCTGCCCTCGCGCAGCTATCAATGGGCGAACCGGGAACATAGCTTTCGCCTCAGCGAAACCTATGTTGTGAACCCGACGGTTTTGAATGAAACGCGCTTCCAATTTCGCAGCAGCACCATCGATCGAGACGAAAATAATTCAGATGTCGCGATCAATGTGCCGGGCGCTTTCCTGGGTGGCGGTCCGCAGATCGGGATGGCTTCTCGAAGCCAGCATATTTACGAACTGAATAACACGACCACATGGGCCAGGGATCTTCACACCTTCAAGGCAGGTTTGCGTCTCCGTTACGTCAGCGTCGACGATATTGCTCCATCCAATTTCGGTGGTACGTTCACCTTTGATTCAATTCAGGAATATCAGAACGTAGTGCTCGGAGTTCCCGGCGCAAGACCTTCGCAATTCAGCATCGCGGGCGGCAATCCGGAGGCTCGTGTCCATCAATTCGAGGCGTCGGGATTTGGCCTGGATGATTGGCATTTGCGGCCTAACTTTACGTTGTCGTATGGCCTTCGTTACGAGACACAGTCAAACATTCATGACTGGACAAATTTTGCTCCGCGGATTTCCTTCGCCTGGGCGCCTGGCTCCAATCCAAAGAATCAGCCAAAGACGGTTATTCGTGGCGGCTTCGGCTACTTCTACTCGAGATTCAGCGAAGATCTGACACTGGACGCTAACCGCTACAATGGCTTCAACCAGCAGCAATTCCTGATCAACAATCCGCCGTTCTTCCTCACTGTCCCATCCGCGGATGTTTTAGCCAGCCTCTCGGTTCCACAAACCGTCAGGCAAATTGATCCTGATGCGAACGCCATGCATATTCTGGGAACATCCATCAGCGTCGAACGCCAACTGACAGCCAGCTCGACGCTGAGCCTCGCTTATATTTTTAAGCGATACACTCACCTGCAACGGTCACGTAATATCAATGCTCCGGAGCCCGGCACTTTTGATCCGAACAACCCAGGCAGCGCTGTGCGCCCGTTTGGAAATGTCGGCAATATCTTCGTGTTTGAATCCGATGGTAAGGCCAACGATCACACACTCGTTCTGACCTACAACGGTCGTCTGAAGCAAGGGGTTTTCTTGTATGGCCGCGTTGGCATGAGCCTCGAGAAGGGAAACACCGAGGGGCCTTATTTTTTCCCGGCTAACTCATACGATCCCGACAGTGATTTTGGTTACCTGGCCAGCGATCGTCGCGGATTTGCCGTTGCTGCTGTCAATTACACCTTGCCGTGGTGGGGAATCGGCGTTAGCAGTTCGATGTTTGCGGTGTCGAGAAATCCGTTCAATATCACGACTGGCCAGGACAATAATGGTGATGGTGTCTTCACTGACCGGCCGGCGTTTGCTACCGACCTGAGTAAGCCCGGCGTGATTGTCACGCCCCTCGGTAGCTTCGATCCTAATCCCGCCCCAGGCCAGGCTCTTATCCCAAGGAACTTCGGTCGTGGGGGTGGAGTGGTGACTGTGAGTATGCGCGTCACTAAGAGTTTCAAATTCGGCACTCTCCCCGGAAATTCTGCTCAGGCTGGTAAGAAAGCAGCGCCGGCTGAGAAGCGGTTTACATTAGCTGTGTATGCGTCGGGACAGAACATCTTGAATCATACCAATCTGGGAACGTTTGTTGGTGTCCTCACTTCGCCGGCCTTCGGTCAGGCAACCACGATCATCAATACGCCGCGCCGTCTTGAGATGGGTGTTCGTTTCGAATTCTGAGCTTGAATGTAAGTCCCTGTCAGTATTTAAAGTCTTCTCTGCGATCTCTGCGTATCTCTGTGATCTCTGCGTTAAATATTTTCAGGAAGAATACTTACGCAGAGATCGCTGAGATACGCAGAGATCCGCAGAGTAAACCCCTTTTCGGGCAAAGCCAGTTCACCTCTTAACTTTTTCCTCTTAAATCAAGTTTATGCGTACCCAAGTTATGGAAGGCTATCGCCTGTCCGCTCAACAACTCTATTACTGGCGGTTACTGGAGTCAGGCAACGAGCAGCGAGTGCAGTGCGCCGTCCGGCTTGAAGGTGTTTTGAAGCCGGATGTGCTCAAGGCCGCTCTCCAGCATTTAGTCGACCGCCACGAGATTTTGCGAACCAGTTTCCATCCCACGGATGTGTTAGGTGGTTCTTTGCAAGTGGTGGCCGAACATTGCCCCTGTTCTCTAAAAGAGATCGATCTCAGTGCGGAGTCGCTTAGCGCAGCAGCAGCTCTTGAGCGAGCTTGGGGAGAACCTGTTTTTGACTACCAGCAAAGTCCCCTTTTGCATGCCGCTCTGGTGCGAGTTACTCCGGAGGACCACCTGCTGGTGCTCGCGTTGCCGGCGCTCTGCGCGGATGCGCGGACGATGGGAAACTTGATGAATGAGTTAGCTGGTGGTTACGAGGCGAGATTGGCCGGACGAGACGAACCGCAGGAAGAGGTAGTGCAGTATGCAGACTATGCGCAATGGCAGGAGGAATTAAGGGAAACAGCAGCAGGAGAGCAGGGGAATGGTTCCTCGAACAAACATCGTGCGACAGACAACTCGTTTCAGTTGGGAGGTGAAAGTGCGAAGCAGGAAGTGGTCCAAGTCTGGCTCAACGGAGTGGAACTGGAAGAAGCGTCGGCAGCGACGACCTCGCTGGGAGTGTGTGTCAGCACGGTGTTGCAAGCAGTATGGCATGCATTGTTGTGGCAACGCAGCGGAAACGAGGAGATACAGGTACAAGTAAGTTTCGATGGGCGAACGTTTGAATATCTGGATAAAGCCATCGGCAGGTTTGCTCGCCATCTACCTGTTTCCAGCAGCTTTGAAAATTATCAGTTCAATGAAGCGTTGCAATTACTGGACGAAGCAACCCGGAAAGCACGGGCACAGCAGCACTACTATTTCGATCACAACGGTGACAGCGGTGTAAATGCGCATTCGATGCAAGTTGGATTCGAGTACCAAAAATGGCCTGCCGCGCAACGCGCCGGAGACGTGCTCTTCAGCATGATGCGATTGGAGGGAAATTACGATCCGTTCAAGCTGAACTTGATCTGTCAGGAGCAGACGCGAGGTATCAGCATCGAGTTGCACTACGATTCTCAGCAGTACGGACGTCGCAGCGCAGAGCGATTGCTTGAGGAATATCTGACCTTATTAAGCAATGGTCTACGGCAATCACAGGCATTGGTCAAAGACTTACAGATATTGGGTGAGGCAGAGCTGTCGGAGTTGTTGTACGCCTGGAATGAGACGGCGGCGGCGTATCCGGCGGGCGAGACGATCGCGGAACTGTTTGAAGCGCAGGTGGTGCGCACGCCTGAGGCAGTGGCGCTACGCGAGGGAGAGCGAGAGCTGAGCTACCAGCAACTGAACGAGCAGGCGAATCAGTTGGGCCACCAGTTGCGGGCGTTGGGAGTTGGACCGGAAGTGGTGGTCGGGATCTGCCTCGAGCGCTCGGCGGAGATGGTGCTAA
>JADMIO010607094.1_pt1 | contig 34404 bp, 26 predicted proteins | sample 8958161 | NCBI WGS metagenome assembly JADMIO01 (sample SAMN16585339, study PRJNA669376) | soil metagenome | isolation source: Crop rotation soil | place: USA: Cullars Rotation, Alabama | collected 2011
CGCGACAACTTGTCCACGTGGAATTCTAAGCTTAGGATCCCAATGTGCTGGAAAGGCCAGGCGGACTTCGGCTTTGCCTGGCGCAGCCGGACGCGCGAGTCGGTGAACGCTTCGTGCCCGGTCGTCATCGGCAATCGCGTGCTGATCTCGGCGAGCTACCGCACCGGCAGCGCCATGCTCGAAGTGCTGCGCAATTTCGCCTGCCGCGTGGTGTGGACGACGCAGGAGTTCGGGCTGCACTTCAGCACGGCGATTCATCGCGGCGGATATCTTTACGGCTTCGACGGGCGCAACGAGCCGGACGCGTCGCTGGCGTGCATCGACGCCGCGAACGGCCGGCTCGTCTGGCGCGAAACGCCGGAGTGGTCCGAGCAGTTCGGATCGGGCGACACGACGCGCGAACAGATCGTCGGCCCCTACCGCGGATCGCTGCTGTGGGTCGACGGGCTGTTCCTCGCGCTCGGCGAGCTCGGCCACCTCATGTGGCTCGATCTGAGGCCCGATGGCTATCGCGAGATCGCGCGCGCACGTCTGTTCACGGCGCGTGAATCGTGGACGCCGCTCGTGCTCAGCCGCGGGCTGCTCTACGTGATGCAGAACACGCGCGACGTCTTCGACGGCACGCCGCCGCGCCTCCTGTGCTACGACCTGAGGGCGTAGCCGCGTCGCAGCGGCATCGCCAAACAGCCGGGAACGCCGACCAGACACACATTTACCGGTCACGCGGCACCCTCTGCCGTTGACGCCGCGGCAGCGGACAAATCATCGTCGAGTCCTTGATTTCTGCACCAACTGGAGCCAGACTGCACTCTACCCAGGACAGCGGCGGCACGTTCAAGAATTGCCGGCGGTCCGCCCGAAGGATTCATCCTCCATGAGCACTATCAATCTGCGAGTCAACGGCAGCACGCACTCGGTCGACGTGGACCCGACGACGCCGCTGCTCTACGTGTTACGGAATGACATCGGCCTGCAGGGGCCGCGGTTCGGCTGCGGTCTCGGTCAATGCGGCGCGTGCACGGTCATCATCAAGGGCGAAGCGGTGCGCTCCTGCAGCCGGCCGGTGTCGTCGGTCGGGGGCGCCGAGATCACGACGCTCGAGGGCCTGGCGAAGAACGGCGTGCTGCATCCGCTGCAGCAGGCGTGGATCGAGGAGCAGGTGCCGGCGTGCGGCTTCTGCCAGAACGGCCAGATCATGACCGCGAAGGTTCTGCTCGACAAGAACCCGTCGCCGAACGACGCCGAAATCCGGCAGGCGATGTCGCGCACCCTCTGCCGCTGCATGACTTATTACCGCGTGCAATCCGCGATCAAGCGCGTCGCGAAGGCCGGCAGCACGGCGGCCGCGGAGGCCGCGAGCGAGGTGAACGCATGACGCCCTTCAGCGACATCCCGGCAGAAATCGAAGAAACGCTGGCGCGCTGGCAGGCAGCGACATCGCGCCGCGACTTCCTCAAGACGTCCGGCCTGTTCGTCGTCAGCATCGGTGCGGCGGCAGCGGCGAGCCATCCGCTCGCGGCGCTGGCCGGTGCCGCGCAACAGGCGGCGGGCGCCGGTCCGTATCCCGACCCGAACTTCCGGCAGCTCGATTCCTGGATCGTCATTCGCCCCGACAGCACGGCGACGTTCTACGTCGGCAAGACGGATCTCGGCCAGGGCACCGGCACCGCCTTCCGCCAGATCATGGCTGACGAGCTCGACATCGCGTACGACAAGACGAGCTGCGTCATGGGCAGCACCGACGTCACCGTCGATCAGGGCGGCTCGGGCGGATCGGACGCGCTGCAGACCGACGGCTGGCCGATGCGGCGCGTCGCCGCCGAAGCGCGCCGCGTGCTGCTCGACATGGCCGGCGCGCGCTTCGGTGTGCCGGTGAGCCAGCTGACCGTCAAGGAAGCCGTGATCTCGGTCGCCGCCGACCCGTCGAAGCGCGTGACCTACGGCGAGCTGATTGGCGGCAAGCGCTTCAACGTCACGCTGACCGGCGCCAACATCGACCAGACGACCGGCATGGCGAAAATCAAGCCGGTGCAGGAGCTCAAGATCGTCGGCACGTCGCCGCAGCGCTATGACATCCCGCCGAAGGTGGACGGCACGCTCAAGTGGGCGGTCGACGCGAAGATTCCGGGGATGCTGCACGCGCGCAACGTGAAGCCGCCGATGGCGGGCGCCAAGCTGGTCAGCATCGACGAGGCGTCGGTGCGCAGCCTGCCCGGCTTCGTCAAGGTGGTGAGCAAAGGCAACTACGTCGCGGTGGTGTGCGAGCGCGAAGAACAGGCGATTCGCGCCGCGCGCGATCTGAAGCTGACCTGGCAGAAGCCGGCGACGGCGCCCTTTCCGGCCTCCGAGGATCTCTTCCGGTTCATGCGCTCGGCGACCCCCGCCAGCAGCTCGACGCCGGAAGTCGTCGGCAACGTCGATCAGGCGCTCGGCGGCGCGGCAAAAGTCATCGAGGCCGAGTACGACGTGCCCTTCCAGGGACACACGTCCTTCGGACCGGCGCACGCGATGGCCGATCCGTCCAACGATCAGCTGACCATCTACTCGAACGACATGAAGTCGTACGGGCTGCGCAGCGGCGTCGCCGAATTCCTGAAGATCCCGCGCGATCGCGTCCGCGTCGTCTGGATGGAGGGGCCGCAGGCCTACGGCCGGACGGCCGCTGACGATGCTGGCTTCGAGGCAGCGTTCCTGGCGAAGGAGCTCGGGCGTCCCGTGCGCGTGCAGTGGTCGCGGCAGGAGGAAACGGCGTGGGACACGAAAGGCCCCGCCTACGCGTTCAAGCTGCGCGGCGGCCTCGACGCCCAGGGGAACCTGATCGCGTTCGATTACGAAGCGCGCGCCGCGGATCACAATCACCTCGGCTACAACGAGTTCGACACGGTGCTGATCGCGCAGCTCGCCGGCATGCGCAAGGAGATGCCGGCGCGCGGCCGTGCCTCGACGATCACCGACATGTACGCCATCCCCAACCGGCGCATGAGCGGCCATGTCGTCAGCCTGCCGCTCGTCTGGGAAACGCCGCTGCGGACCGGCAATCTCCGCGATCCCGACGGACCGCAAACGGCGTTCGCGGCCGAGTCGTTCATCGACGAGCTGGCGGCGGCGGCGAACGCGGACGCCGTCGAGTTCCGGCTGCGGCTGCTCAGCGCGAGCAAGACCGACGACAGCGGCTTCAAGCGCGCGCGCAGCATCGCCGTCGTCAAGGCCGCGGCCGAGAAGTTCGGCTGGGACACGCGCACGGCGCGCAAGCCGATCGGCAGCGGCCCGATCCTGACCGGCCGCGGCATCGCTTATGCCTATCGCAACCAGACCGTCGTGGCGCAGATCGCCGAGGTCGAAGTCAATCGCCGCACCGGCCACGTCTGGGTGAAGCGCCTCGTCTGCGCGCACGACTGCGGCCTGATCGTCAATCCAGAAGCGCTGCGCCGCACGATCGAAGCCGGCATGCTTTACGGCTTGAGCCGCGCCCTGCACGAGGAAGTGCGGTTCGATACCGAGAAGGTGCTCAGCACCGACTGGGCGTCGTCGCCGACGCTGACGCACATGGACGTGCCTGCCAGCGTCGAGGTGGTGCTCGTCAACGGCGATCCGAACCAGAACCGCCCGGACCTGCCGCATTACGGCGCCGGCGAGACCATGTGCAAGCCGACGCTCGCCGCCGTCGGCAACGCGATTTACGATGCGACCGGCGTCCGGCTGCGCCGCGTCCCGTTCAGGGACGCGCGCGTGCTCGCGGCGCTCAAAGCGGCCAACGTGTAGCGCTGTTCAACTGCCTCCTTTCGTTCGACCAGGAGAAACGCCCGATGATCAAAGGCTTTCGCGACTTCCTCATGCGCGGGAACGTAGTCGAGCTCGCCACGGCGGTGATCATCGGCGCGGCATTCGGCGCCGTCGTCGACGGCCTGATCAAAGGGATCATCGATCCGCTGATCACCATGCTGGCGCCGGGCGACGTCAAGCAGCTCGAAAACGCGCTCGTCGTCGGCCCGTTCAAGATCGGCCTCGTCATCTCGGCGTTCGTCAACTTCCTGCTCAAGGCAGCCGTCGTCTACTTCTTCATCGTGCGGCCATTCTCCGGCATGGCGGCGCGCCTCGCGGCCAAATCAGGGGTGCCGCCGGACGTGCAGCTGCTGACCGAGATTCGCGACCTGTTGAAGCAGCGCGTCTAACGGCGCAGCGCGCCTAACGGCACAGCTCGCCACAGCCGCCTCGATCGGTCGCCAGACCGTCGCGCCGCAGGGTAAACTTTTCGAGGGAAAGCCACGGAGCGCGCCGGCGCCGCCGGGGACCGTCCGGCGGAATTTCTCTGCCATGCCGGTGTTCTCAGGTGGGTATGGTGCAACAGGAGGGACCGATGTCTATCCAACGCTCGCTCTCGATGGCCGTTTGCGCGCTGGCGCTTTCGGCGCTCCCGGCGTTCGCGCATCACGGGTGGGGCGGTAACTCCACCGAGGAATTCGAGATTTCGGGTACGGTCGAAAGCGCCGTCAGCCTCTCCGGCCCGCACGCGACGATGAAGGTGCGCGCCAAGGATCAGCTTTGGGATATCACACTGGCGCCGCCGGCGCGGACGGCGAGCGCCGGGTTGAAGGAAGGCGTCATCCCGGTCGGGGCGACGGTCACGATCCACGGCCACCGCAACAGCGATCCGAAACGCTTCGAGATCAAGACCGAGCGCGTGACCTATAACGGCAAGACGTTCGACGTCTATCCCGACCGGAAGTAAACCGGATCCAACCGGGCCGTGCCGCAGCTCCTGGCGTGGATCGAGGCTTCGCCGCTCGGCCACGCCATGCGCGGCGCCGGTGTGTGGGCCTACGGCATCGTCAACCTCGTCCACATCCTCGGGGTGGCGACGCTGTTCGGCTCGGTGCTGCTCATCGATCTGCGGCTGCTCGGCGCGTGGCGCGGCATCCGCCTCGCGGAGCTGGCGCGGCCGACCGTTCCGATCGCGGCGAGCGGCTTCGTCGTCGCCGCCCTGAGCGGCGCCTGCCTGATCTCGACCAACGCGACGCAATACATCGGCAACCCGTTCCTGCTGATCAAATTTCCGGCGATGGCGCTGGCCCTCGCCAACGTGGCGATCCTGAGCCGAATGCCGGCGTGGCGGGCGCGGGAGATGCGCGAACCGACGGCGCGCGAAGCACGCGGCCTCGCAATCGCCGGCGGCGTTTCGCTGGCCGCCTGGCTGACCACCGTGGCAGCGGGGCGAATGATCGGCTATTGGTGAGCAGGGGGCCCCCTACCCCGCATGGTAAAATTCCTACGTTTGTTGAGATGCATGTGAAGCTGCGTGGAGTGTCGATCCTCGCCACCGGATTGACGGTTGCGGCCTTGTCGGCGGCGGGCGCCGCGGCGCCGCCATCGCCGCCGCAATCGGTTGCGGCGCCCGGCCCGGCGGCGGCGCAAAAGGCGCTGGTCGACACATACTGCGTCACCTGCCACAGCGATCGCGCCAAGACCGGCGGGCTGACGCTGCAGAACGCCGACTTCGAGCACACACCCAACGGCGCGGCGACGTGGGAAAAGGTGATCCGGAAGCTGCGCGGCGGCATGATGCCGCCGGTCGGCATGCCGCGTCCCGACGCCGCCTCGCTCGACGGTCTCGTCTCATATCTCGAGACTTCGATCGACCGCGCCGCGCTCGCCAGGCCGAATCCCGGCCGCTCGCCGCTGCACCGTCTGAACCGCGCCGAATACGCCAATGCGATCCGCGATCTGCTGGCGCTCGACATCGACGCGGCGGCGTTCCTCCCGGCCGACGACGAGGCGAACGGGTTCGACAACATTGCCGACGTCCTCAAGGTGTCGCCGTCGCTGCTCGAGCAGTATCTGACGGCGTCGCGGACCATCGCCGGCCTCGCCGTCGGCGACATGACGATCGCGCCGGCGAGCGCCGTCTACCGCGTGCCGCCCGACCGCGCGCAGGGCGATCACATCGAGGGGCTGCCGCTTGGTACGCGCGGCGGCATCCTCATCACCCACAACTTCCCGCTCGACGCCGACTACGACTTCCGCGTCAACCTGCTGCAGAACATCGTCGGTTACGTGCCCGGGCTCGAGTGGCCGCATACGCTCGAGATCTCGATCGACGGCGAACGCGTGTTCACGGCGCCGGTCGGCGGCGACGCCGACAACAAGATGTCGGACACCAACCTGGCGCTGGCGAAGGAGACGCTCGACCAGCGCCTGCGCACCCGCGTCCGCGTCACGGCCGGTCCGCACCGCGTCGGCGTTGCGTTCATCCGCAAGAATTCCGCCGAGTCGGTGGAGCCGCTGCAGCCGTTCACGCGCGATCTCGATATGCAGAACATGAACGGCATCCCGCTCATCGAGCACGTGCAGGTGAGCGGCCCGTTCAACCCGGTCGGCCCTGGCGACACGCCGAGCCGGCGCCGCATCTTCGTGTGCACGCCCGCCGCCGCCAAGGCGCCGGCGGGGCGAAGCGCGTCCGAGATCAAGGCGGGCGAGGACGCATGCGCGAAGACGATCCTCGCGACGCTCGCGCGGCGCGCTTACCGGCGGCCGATCGACACGGACATCGACACGCTGCTCGGCTTCTATGACGCGGGCCGCAAGAAGGGCGGCTTCGACGCCGGCATCGAGAGCGGGCTGCGCTTCATCCTGACGAGCCCGAAGTTCCTGTTCCGCGACGAGCCGGATCCGGCCGGCGTGGCGCCCGGCACCGTCTATCCGGTCAGCGATCTCGAGCTCGCCTCGCGGCTGTCGTTCTTCCTGTGGAGCAGCGTGCCGGACGAGGCGCTGCTGACCGCCGCGACGCAGGGCAAGCTGAAGGACCCGGCGGGGCTCGACAAACAGGTCCGCCGCATGCTGGCCGATCCGAAAGCGAAAGCGCTCGTCGACAATTTCGCGGCGCAGTGGCTGTTCGTGCGCAACCTGCAGAGCGTGCTGCCGGATTCGGCGACGTTCCCCAATTTCGACGACAACCTGCGCCAGGCCTTCCGCCGCGAAAGCGAGCTGTTCTTCGAGAGCATCATGCGCGAGGACCGCAGCGTCCTCGATCTGCTGACGGCCGATTACACGTTCGTCAACGAGCGCCTGGCGCGCCATTACGGCATCCCGAACGTCTACGGCAGCCGCTTCCGGCGCGTGACGCTCACCGACGAGAACCGCCGCGGCCTGCTCGGCCAGGGCACCGTGCTCTCGGTCACGTCGTATCCGAACCGCACGTCGCCGGTGCTGCGCGGCAAATGGATCCTCGAGAACATTTTGGGGACGCCGCCGCCGCCGCCGCCGCCAAACGTGCCGACGCTGAAGGAAAACGGCGAGGGCGGCAAGGTGCAGTCGGTGCGCGAGCGGCTCGAAGAGCACCGCCGCAACCCGGCGTGCGCGACCTGCCACCGCGTCATGGATCCGCTCGGCTTCTCGCTCGACAACTTCGACGCGACCGGCGAATGGCGCACGCGCGAAGCGGTCGGCGTGCCGGTCGACGCCTCCGGCCAGCTCGCCGACGGCACCCCGGTGAACGGCCCGGTGGCGCTGCGCCGCGCGCTGCTGCAGCATCCGGAACAGTTCGTCCGCACGATGACCGAGAAGCTGCTGACCTACGGCCTCGGCCGCGGCCTCGAGTATTACGACATGCCGGTCGTGCGCGCCGTCGCGCGCGACGCGGCGCGGCAGAACTATCGATTCTCGGCGCTCATCACCGGCATCGTCCGGAGCTCCGCGTTTCAGCTGAAGAAAGCGCCGGAAAGCGTGAACTGAGCAGACATGGCGTTCTCGAGACCACGACATAAACCGCCGCGTTCGCGCGGCACACCGGGCTAGAATTTTGCCGGCAAACGAAACTGTCGAGAGGGTAGCGATGTTCATCACACGAAAGAGCTTGCCGCGGCGGACGTTTCTGCGCGGGGCGGGCGCCACGCTGGCGCTGCCGCTGCTCGACGCGATGGTGCCGGCGCGGACGCTGCTCGCCAAGACGGCGGCGGCGCCGCCGCCGCGGCTCGGCTTCGTGTATCTGCCGCACGGCGCGAACATGGACAAATGGACGCCGGCAGCCGAAGGCGCCGGGTTCGAGTTCTCGCCAATCCTCAAGCCGCTCGAGCCGTTCCGCCGCCATCTCAACATCGTGAGCGGCCTCGGCCACCGCGCGGCCGACAGCACCGCCGTGCACTCGTTGAGCCCGACCACGTGGCTGAGCGGCGTGCGCCCGAAACCGACGCAGGGCGTCGACGCCTACGCCGGCGTCACCGCCGATCAGATCGCGGCGCAGCGGATCGGGCAGGACACGCTGCTGCCGTCGATCGAGCTGGCGACCGAGGATCAGGCGGGGCTCATCGGCGCCTGCGACCGCGATTACGGCTGCATCTACATGAACACGCTCTCCTGGCGGACGCCGACGACGCCGATGCCGATGGAGATCAACCCGCGCAAGGTGTTCGAGCGCATGTTCGGCCAGGGCGGGTCGGCGGCGGTGCGCCAGGCGCGCAGCGCCGAAGACCGCAGCGTGCTCGATGCGATCACGAAGCAGATCGGCGCTCTGCAGCGCAGCCTCGGCACCAAGGATCGGACGAGCGTCAACGACTACCTCGAGAGCGTGCGCGAGATCGAGCGCCGCATCCAGATCGCCGAACGGCAGCAGGAGACGAGCCTCGAGCTGCCGCCGGCGCCGGTCGGCATTCCGTTCCAGTTCGAAGAGCACATCACGCTGATGTACGACCTGCTCGTGCTGGCCTACCAGGCCGACATCACCCGCGTGACGACGTTCATGGTGGCGCGCGAAGAGAGCAACAAGACCTATCCGCAGATCGGCGTTCACGAAGGCCATCACGCGACGTCGCATCACCAGAACCGGCCGGAGAAGCTGGAGAAGCTGTTCAAGATCCAGCAGTATCACGTCGGCCTCTTCGGCGATTTCCTGAAGAAGCTCGACTCGATCGCGGACGGCGACGGCACGCTGCTCGACCACTCGCTGATCCTCTACGGCAGCAACATGAGCAACAGCAACGTCCACAATCATTTCCCGCTGCCGAACCTGGTGGTCGGCGGCGCCAGCGGCCGCCATCAGGGCGGCAAGCACCTGAAGTACGCCGATCACACGCCGATGACGAACCTGCTGTTGAGCGTGCTCGACAAGGTCGGCGTGCCGATCGAGACGCTTGGCGACAGCTCGGGGGCCATAGACGGGTAAAAGGAAGAAATTTGAGAATTTAAGGATTTGAGGATTTGAGATTTGATGATTTGGGGATTTGGGGATTTGGGGATTTGGGATTTGAGGATTTGAGGATTTAGAGGCATTGAGAATGCGCTTTCAGACCGTTTCGTTGCTCGCGGCCGTGGCGCTCAGCCTGTGTTCGTTTGCCACGCGTACCGCCTACGCGCAGGCGGCTGACCGGCGTTTGATCGAGGCGGTGAAGGCGGGCGACAAGACGACGGTGGCGGCGCTCGTGCGGCAGCGGGCGCTTGTCAACGCGGCGGAAGCTGACGGGACGACGGCGCTGCACTGGGCGGTGCGCGGCGACGACCTCGACGCGGCCGATCGGCTGCTTCGCGGCGGCGCTGACGTCAAGGCGGCGAACCGCTACGGCGTGACGCCGCTCTACCTGGCGTGCGTCAACGGCAGCGCGGCGATGATCGAGCGGCTCCTCAAGGCCGGCGTCGATGCGAACACCACCGGGCCGGAAGGCGAAACGGCGCTGATGACGGCGGCGCGCACCGGGAACGTCGAGGCCGCGATGGTCCTGCTGTCGCACGGCGCCGCGGTCGACGCGCGCGAAGAGTGGCACGGGCAGACGGCGCTGATGTGGGCGGCGGCGCAGCGCCATCCGGCGATGGTGCGCACGCTGCTCGCGCACGGCGCCGACGTCAACGCGCACTCGAACCTCGAGAAATGGGAGCGCCAGCAGACGGCCGAGCCGCGCGAGAAATGGCTGCCGCTCGGCAGCATGACGCCGCTGCTCTTCGCCAGCCGCGAAGGCTGCGCCGAATGCGCGCAGGCGCTCATCGACGGCGGCGCCGATCTCAACGCCGCCGATCCCGACGGCATCAACCCGACGATTTCGGCGCTCATCAACGGCCACTACGATGTCGCCGGCCTGCTGATCGACAAGGGCGCCAACGTCAACCTGGTGGACAAGACCGGGCGCTCGCCGCTCTACGCCGCCGTCGACGATCACACGATGCCCTACTCCAACCGGCCGTCGCCGAAGGAAGCGGACGACACGCTCACCAGCATGGATATCGTGAAGACGCTCATCGCGCACGGCGCCAACGTCAACGTGGCGCTGAAAACCGCGCAGCCGTATCGCACGAAAGTCGATCGCGGCAACGACACGGTGCTCACGACCGGCACTACGCCGCTGCTGCGCGCCGCCAAGGCGGGCGACACGCTCGTGGTCCGCGAACTGCTCGCCCACGGCGCCGACCCGAAGCTGGCGACGCGCACGGGCGTCAACCCGGTGATGGCCGCCGCCGGCCTCGGGAGCAAAGAGGAGGACGGCACCGGCCGGCAGAAGACCGACGCCGATGCCGTGGAGACGATTGCGCTGTTGGTCGAGGCGGGCGCCGACGTCAACGCGGTCGACTCGAACGGCCGCTCGGCGCTGCACGGCGCGGCGCAGAAGGGCTACGGTCGGGTGGTGAAATTTCTCGCCGCCAAAGGCGCCGCCCTGGACCTCAAGGATCGCCGCGGCCTGACGCCGCTCGACGCCGCCCTCGGCAAGCTGGGCAACGGCGGCTTCGACGGCAGCCGCGCCGACGTGCACGACTCGACGGCGGCCCTGCTCCGCCAGCTCATGACCACTCCGACGGCAAGCCGTTAGGAGCACCGCCGAGAACACTCGAGACGGCAGAGCGCGAACCCTCTGTCGTCCCGGTGCGCTCCGCGGCCAACCTCGAGAGAACCGACACCACACAACAGAGGGACAACGATGAGACAAGTGATCCGTACGTTCGCGTTCGCTGCTGCCACGCTGGCGCTCTCCGCCTCCGCCTTCGCACAGGCCACGATCCACGGCGACCTGCTGAAGGACTGGGCCGGCCAGAAAGATCTCCTCGTCAAGCTCGCGCAGGCGCTGCCCGAAGACAAGTTCAGCTTCAAGCCGACGCCGGCGCAGCGCAGCTTCGGCGAGCACGTGCTGCACATCGCGCAGGTCAACGATCAGCTCATCGCCGCGCTCGGCGGCAAGACCGCCGCGCCGACACTGAACATGAAGGCGGCGACGAAGGCCGACATGATCAAGCAGATGAGTGATTCGTTCGACTACGGGACCGCGGTGATCAAGGAATTCGACAACACGACAATCCAGGGCACGATCCAGGCGCCGTTCCTCGGCCCCTCGACGCGCGCCCGCATCATGTTCTTCCTGATCGGCCACACGCAGGACACGTATGGCCAGATGGCCGTCTACGTTCGCCTGAATGGCGTGACACCGCCCGCGAGCGCGAGGCCGTAGCTGATACTCGAGGGCAGGTAGGGCTGGTGGGCGGGTGGGCAGGTAGGGCTGGTGGGCTGGTAGGGCGGGTGGGCAGGTAGGGCTGGTGGGCAGGTAGGGCTGGTGGGCAGGTAGGGCCGTCCCGCCCGTCCCGCCCGTCCTGCCCGTCCTGCCCGTCCTGCCCGTCCTGCCCGTCCTGCCCGTCCCGCCCGTCCCGCCCGTCCTGCCCGTCCTGCCCTCAAGAAGCAAGATTGACCCGTTCCAACGAGCGTCCTGTAGTTGCGGGGGCGAAGATTGCGATGTCGAGGATCACGATCCACAGCGCCGCGGCGATGACCGCGAACATCGCGGCGGCGCCCCATCGTTCGAGCACCGGCAGCAGCACGAACGGCATGATGCCGCTCGACAGCCGGCTCAGGCCGTAGGTGCTGCCGGCGGCGGTGGCGCGCGCGAACGTCGGGAAGATCTCGACCTGGAAGATGTGCAGCGCGTTCGAGAAGACGTTGCTGGCGACGGTGTAGGAAAATCCCATCGCGATAATCAGTGCGGGCGTGTCGGCGAAGCCGAGACCGAGGCCGAAGACGCTCATCAGCAGCGCCGAACCGGCGATCAGCCAGCGCCGGTCGATCCGTTCGATGATCGGCAGCGACAGCGCCGAGCCGACCGGATAGCCGATGAAGGTCAGCGAGGTAAAGGTCAGCGACGTGACAATCGAATAGCCCTTCGCAGCGAGCACGGTCGGGACCAGCGTGCCAAACCCGTAGTAGCCGACCGTCTGGAAGATGTGGCAGACGCCGAGCATGATCATCCGCCCGCGATAGGGGCCGTTGAACAGGGCGGTGAAGCTCGCGCGGCCGATTGCCGGCGTCTCGTCGAGATCCGGCGCGTCGAGCGGACCGAACGCCGCCGCTTCGCGCTCGAGCATCACGGTGATCGCCTCGGCTTCCTCGTCGCGGCCCACCGACTCCAGCCACCGCGGTGATTCCGGCAGATACGAGCGCATGAACCAGATGATGGCGGCGCCGAGCGATCCGATCGCGAACATCCAGCGCCAGCCGCTGATGCCGAACGGCATGCGCGGCACCAGCAGCCGGCCGAGGAAGCCCGCCGCCGGCACGCCCAGGAACCCGAGCGTGTACGCCCACGCCGTGTAGCGGCCGCGCAGCCGCGCCGGCAGGAACTCGCTCAGATAGGTGTCGACGAGCGGCAGTTCCGCGCCGATCCCGACGCCGGCCAGGAAGCGGGAGACGATCAGCATCGGCGCGTTGACGCTGAACGCCCCGAGCAGCGTGAACGCGGAATAGACGCCGAGATTCAGCAGGAACGCCGATCGGCGCCCGTGCCGGTCCGCGAAACGGCCGAGAAACGTCGCGCCGAAAAACATCCCGACGAATCCCGACCCGATCACCGCCGGCAGCGCCAGCCGGCTCAAGTGGAACTCCTGCGTCAGCACGGTGCCGAGCACACCGGCGAGAAAAATGTCGAAGAGGTCGAAGAAGGAGCCGATGCCGGCAATCACCGTCGCGCGGCGATGCGAGGGCACTGGCGGCAGCCGGTTGAGGCGGGCAGCGATCGACGCGGTCTTGGCGCTCAGGGGTCGGTATCTTGGCACATAATACCGCGGTGCGGAACCGGACGCCTCTTCTCACGCGTTCGCTGATCACGGCGGCCTGTCTCGGGCTCGCCGTCGCGGCGGCCCCGGCGCAGCGGCCGCCGAATCGCCTCGCCGCCATCAAGCAGTGGAACGCGGAGGTCATCGTGACGTCCGACTGCGAGGGCGCGGCGATCGACGGTTCGCGCACGATCATCCACAACCGCATCGTCACGACCTATGAGCTGACGCGGCGCGCCAGCAGCGGCCCGGGCTTGACCTGGAGCGGCCGCGCCTCGACGACGTATCAGTGGACGGTGGGGACCGAGGTGCGGGGCAGCCGCGATATCGAGGAGAGCACCGGCACGTTCGACACCGACGGTGTGCTGAACCTGACCGATTCGACGAAGCTGACCGCCGGCCGCCCGCCAGGACGGCCGTTCACGCGCAAGCGCTACGCCGGAGACGCGCTCGTCGATTCATCGACCTATCACGACGAGCCGCCGGCGGCCGAGCTCTTCGACGCGCCGCTGCCCCCGGCCGAAGGCACGCTCACCGGCGATCGCACCGAGTCGGCGTATTCGCTGCTCGGCGGCGTCGTTCTCAGCTGCCCGGCGCGCCGCCAGTGGACCGTCCGCGCGCAGTAGCGCGCTACTTCTTCTTCCCGTTGACCGTCGCCGTATCGGTGATGGCGAAATTCACGTCGCTCATGTCCGCCACGCCCGGGTCGGCCGCCCACGAGGCGCGCACGCGGGCGCGCGTCGTCACCGGCCCGCCCACGATCCACGTGTAGGAGCCGGAGGTCGTGGAGGTCGTGACCACCGAGCCGATCGGGCTCCAGGTGTCGCCGCCATCGCCGCTGACGTCGAGATTGATCGTCTGGCCGAGGCCGAGATTGTGCGTGAACAGAATCGTCTGCGGGTCGCCGATCCTCACCGTCCCGGCGCCGTTGGGCGACGTCACCGTCACGACCGGCGGCGAGATGGTGAAATCGAAGTCGCTGATGTCGGCGACCGTCGGCGCCCAGGCGACGCGGATGCGGGCGCGCGTGGTGGCCGGGCCGCTGACCGTCCAGGGATAGCTCGAGGAGGTCGCCGACGTGGTCGTCGTCGCCGCGACGGTGGACCACGAGGCGCCGCCGTCGCGGGTGATCTCGATCGTCACCGGCGCGCCGACGCCGAGGTTGTGCGTGAACGTGATGGCGCGCGTCTCGCCGATGCGCAGCGTGCCCGAGCCGTTCGGCGACGTGACGGTCAGCGCGCCGGGAACGATGGTGAAATCGACATCGCTGATGTCGCTGGCGCCGTCCGCCAGCGCGCGCACGCGGATGCGGGCATGCGTGGTCGCCGGGCCGTTGACCGGCCAGTTGAACGCGCCCGTCGAAGCCGCCGCCGCCGGCACACCGGTCGCCACCGGCGTCCAGGTGACGCCGCTGTCGCGGCTCACGTCGATGTTGAAGAGCGCGCCGGCACCGCCGCCGTGCGTCCACGTGATCGGCCGGACCGTGCCCCACGTCCACGTCGCCGTCGTGTTCGGCGCGGTGACCGCGATCCGCTGGCGCACGTTGATCCGCACCATCCCGGCGGCCGGCGCGTAGTGCTCCGAGTCGGTCGGAAAGAACGTGACCCACAATTCCTGGCCGAGCCCCGCAGTCAGCAGCGTGCCCACCGGCGGCGTGTAGATGAAGGTGCCGGGCACCTGGGTTGATGCATTGAGCTGCGCCGCGCCGAGCGGCGTCCCATAGTTCAGGTCGGCCGGCGTCGGCCACGTCAGCGGCGTCTCGTTCAAGACCGTGTACGAGACGTTGGCGACGGTGATGTTGGACGCGTTGTCACTGGCGACGACCGTGAACGTGAACGTGCCGGTCCGGGTGGTGTCGAGCATGGCGCCGTTGTTGACATTGCCCTGGCACAATTTGACGCCCGAGGCCGAGTCGCCGCAGCTGTAGTTGACCGGCACCCGCGTGCCGGTGAGATAGACGCCCGAAACCGGGCTGGCAATCGCGGTCGTCGGCTTCGTCGTGTCGGCGACGATGACGTCGAAGGAGACGGAGGCGGTACTGCCGCCGGCCGTCGCCGAGCAGGTGACCACCGTGCGGCCGATCGCGAACGTCGAGCCCGAAGCGGGCGCGCAGGTCGTGGCGCCGGTCGTCGTCGAGTTGTGCCACGCCGGCGCGGTGAAGGTCACCGTCGCGCCGGCCGGGCTCGTCGCCTCGCGAATCGACATGACGGACGGGGCGTCGACGATCGGCGAACCGCCGCCGTCCGGCCCGACGACCGTGACCGTAAATGACTTCGAGGTCGAGCGGCCGAGATGGTCGGTCGCGGTGCAGACCACGGTCGTGGTGCCGATGGGAAACATGGAGGCCGACGCCGGGTTGCAGGCGGCCACCACCACGCCGTCCACCGTCGTCGCCGTCACCGCAAAGGAGTACGGCGCGCCATCCGGCGTCGTCTGCGGGATGACGGGATTCGGCGGCACATAGCCGATCATCGGCGGGTCGGAGCTGCCGGTGCCGCCGTTGAGATCGACGTGGAACACGTGAATCAGCGGCGCCATGTTGAACGGCGAGGAGTACGGCAGCCGCCCGTCGCCGCCGAGCTGCGAGACATAGATGCGCTGGCTGGCCGCGTCGTACGTGACGCCCTGGAGGTCACCGGTGAAGGTGTCGATCGGCAAATCAAGAGAGAAGACCGAATACGGCGCGATGTCCCAGGGATTTTTTTCGCCGTTCTTCACGGCCTGCAGATCGTTGGCGTCGTAGGCCCAGACCCAGTAGGCATAAGGCCACGCGTGGTTGCCTTTGGCGCTGATGACCGGATCGAAGCACCAGTGCACGGCGTCGGGCGGCGCTGTCGCGCCGCCTTCACCGTAACAGGGAATGCCCAGCCCTTGCCGGCCGAAGAACAGCAGTGTCCGGCTGCCGGCCGGAAACACCGCGCCTCTGACGGCGCTGCCCATATTGAAATTGAGATTGACCTCGGCCTGGTTGTCCCATCTGCCGAGCGTCGGGTGCTGCTCCGAGTAGTAGACCAGCGGCACGGCGGGCAGCGGATCGATCACGCCGAGGTCGTCGGGATTGAACACATACGCGCTCGGCCCAAACGACGTGCGGCCGATCACGCTGAGGCAGCAGTTGCCGGTGAGCGCCGGACCGCCGAGCGAGACCTGCCATTCGGGAGGAATCGGCGCCATGTAGCCGTTGTAGAACCCGGGGTTCAGGCCGCCGACCCGGTACAGGCCGCGGAAATCGCCGGCCTGCGACAAATCCAGGCTGGAGGTGAAATGGGAACGGGTCGCCTCGTGGAGCGCGTCGTAGAAGATGTATGAGGTCCCGATGAGCCGGTTGCCGAACACCATCAGGCCGCCGACGATCGTCTGGTATGGCAGGACCGTGCCGCCCGGCCCGGTATTCTGCAGGTGCCCTTCCGACAGATCGGAGAAACCCTGAAGCACGGGCGCGATCGCGAGATTGGTCATGTCGCGGCTGATGGCCGGAATGCCAAGCTCCGCCGTCTTCTGCTCGTAGATGTGGTTATTGACGAACAGCGAGTTGTGCTCGGGGTTGTAGGCGATCCCGGTGGTGGCGTAATCGAATCCGTAGGCGGCGCCGAAGCCGCCATTCGGCAGCTGCGGCACGCGGAACGCGCCCTCGTAGACCAGGCTGGCTTTCTGCAGCAGCGGCGCGACGGACAGCGGCGTCGTGGCCGATGCCGGCAGAAACCACTGCGCGCACAGCGCGAGCACGACGAGTGAGAGCACAGTCCAGCGGCGGCGCCGCGAACGGCCTGGGAACGGGTGCAGCAAGCGGGAGCGCATAGCGGTATCTCACGAGCCGAACAGAACCCGGCGCATGCCCCGAGCGCACGGCACGCGCGCTGGGCACACGAACCCACGTACGCGGACCGGCTCAGGTCCGCCCAAGGTTATTAGCCGGCGTCTGCGGCCGCAGGATGCGCTGCGGGCGTGTCAGCCGATCAGATCGACGAGTTTTTCCAGCTTGACGGGTTTGACGAAATAGTGCGCTCCGGCCATCGTCGCTTCGCGCCGGATCACCGGATCATCGAATCCGGTCAGCACGATGGCAACGGTCCCCGGAACGTCGCGATTGGCCAGCATCGCCAATTGCACGCCGTTGTATGCCCCCAGCCGCACGTCCGTGATCAGCACGTCGGGCTTGTGGGTCATCAAATATGTTCTCGCCGCTTCGAAGTCGTTGAAGGCGACGACGTCATGGCCGGCACGGGTCAGCCATTCGGTCATCAGCTCCAGGATCCCGCCATCGTCATCGGTGATGACGATGCGCTTGACGGCGCCGGTTACCGGCGCGCCGGATCCGACGGGTGCGGCGTGTTGTTCAGCGGATTGCATGTCACTCACGGTCTGACCAGCCCTTAGCGTTTACGTAAATCCATGACCGCCGCGACGCCCGACAGCTCGGCGGCGAACGCCGCCGCCGAGGCGCAGCGCTCGGCCGGCGAAGCGGCGAGCGCGCTGAGCACGATGCGCCGCAGATCGTCGGGCAGCGACGGGTCGATGCGTTTGACGATGGCTGACGGCGCGGTGCCCATCGGGGCGCTCTTCCCGATCAACATCTGCGCGAGCAGCGCGCCGAGCGAGAAGACGTCGCCGCGCTCGTCGAGGCCGAGCTCGGGTGCGAGATAGGAGCGCGGCCCGAGCGCGGCCCGGCCGGCGCCGAGAAACAGCACGTGGCCGCGGCCATCGGGCGCGATCATGATGGCGCCGGGCCCGAGATCGCCGTGGACGAGGCCGGCGCCGTGCATATCGGCAACCGTTTCCCCGAGCTGGACGGCGAGCGTGACGGCACGCGCCGCGCTCAGGCGGCGCTGCTCCAGCAATTCGAGGAGCGAGGTGCCCGGCACGTGCTGGTAAACCGCGTAGACGCCGCCCTGCTCCTCGTCCTCGCCGATCTCGAGCAGCGGCGCGACGAACGGATGGCTGAAGCGGCCGAGCGTTTCGGCGTCGCGAAGCAGGCGGGCGCGCGACGCGTCGTCGTACGACATGCGCTCGCCGAGAAATTTGATGGTGACGATCTGATCCGTGCGGGAGTCCGACGCCTGATAGATGTCGGCGGCGCCGTGGCCATTCAACAGTTCAAGAATGTCGAATGGACCGAGCGCACTCCCTGGCGTCAGCGCGAGAGAGACTGAGGCAGTGTAATTGCGTCCTTGGTGTCTCACGTGTCATATATCCTAACATGACAAGGAGAGGATCGGAAGGACACAAAAACACATTAACGCAATAAAAACGACATAGCAGAGCTAGCGGGTCGTAGGGCGGATAACCCCCAGGGCGCCCTTTCGCCCGGAACCGCGCCGCCGATCAGCTCAACTTCGCCAGCAGTTCGCTGAAATGGACGGGCTTGACGAGGTAATGCGCCCCGGCCCGCTGCGCTTCGCCACGCAGGACCGGGTCGTCGAACCCGGTCAGCACGATGGCGGTCGTTTCCGGATGATTGAGCTTGACGAGCAGGACGAGTTGCAGTCCGTTGAAGGCGCCCAGCCGCACGTCGGACATGATCACGTCGGGCGTCGAGGTCAGCAGGTAATCGCGCGCCGCCTCGAATTGCGCGAACGCCTGCACCTCGTAGCCTGACTGCGTGAGCAGGGTCGTGACGATGCGGACGAAGTCCGGATCATCGTCGACGAGCACGACGCGCCGGCGTGAGCCGGCGGAATTCGGTGCCGCATTGCCTCCGTCGGTCGGTACGTCCCGCATCGCGCCCCTTTGAAATGGATGTTGATGATACCCGATTGCATTGCCGCCGTCCGGTCATTTTCCCGCCGGCGTGGCGGCTGGCGCCGGCGCCGCACTCGCCGCGCCCGGCGCCTTCAACTTCTCGATCACATCGGCGGTGAGATCGAAGCCGGGCGCCGCCCACACCACGGAGCTGTCCTCGTTGAGGACGACCTGCACGTTGCGCGCTTTGGCGACGGCTTCGAGGGCCGGCGTCAGCCGCTGCCGCAGATCGGTTTGAAACTGGCGCTGCCCTGCCTGCAGATCGGCCTGCGCCTGCGCCGAGGCGCGCTCGAGCTCGGACTGCTGCTGCTGCGCCTGCTGCTCGAGACGGGACCGCGCCGGCGATGCCAGCGCGCCGCCGAGCAGCTGCCCGCGCGTCGTCTCGAACGCCTGCTGCAGGCCGGTCAGCTCGCGCGTCTTCTGCTGCTGCAGCTCCTGCAGGCGCGCGGCGATGGCTTTGGCCTCCGGCGATTCCGCCAGGATGCGCTGCATGCTGACGTAGCCGATCGACGAGGCGCCGCGGAACACGCGGGCGCGGCGGCCAAACACGATCGACAGCACGGCCAGCAGCACCGATAGAGTGACGATGATTACGGTCCGCTGTCTCATGGCCGGTTCTGCTCCATCCGACGCTCCATCGTGGCCGGCGCGCCCGCTCATCATAACGGAAGCTCACGATCGGCCAGCCGCCGTGATCACACGCCTTTCGCGCCGGAGGCCGGCGGCGCGGCGGGCAATCCTTTCGAAAAGCGCCGCGAGTGGGGTATTTTGTCCTCCGTCGCGCGACTTTCGCTGCGAGTTCTCTTGAGTTCGGCGGCCATAAGTGACATGTCTTTGGTGATCAACTTGCATCGAGGCGTGGAGGACTCAGGTCGATGGCACTGAACCGTCCGTTCACCGCTGCGCGGCGCGCACTGGCCCGCGCTGCGGCCGCCGGCCTGCTGATGGCTGGCAGCGCCGGGGCGGCACAGGCCCAGTCGCCCGCCAACGTGCTGCTCGTCATCAACAGCAACAGCGAGTCGTCGCAGCAGATCGGCGATTACTACGCCCGCGCCCGCGCCATCCCGCAGGACAACATCCTCAGGCTGCCGGTCGATCAGGCCGAGCAGATTACGCACGCCGCGTACGACAGCCAGATCGAAGCGCCGATCGCGCGCTGGCTGGCGCGCCATTCGGCGCAGGATCGCATTCTCTATATCGTCCTCACCAAGGGCATGCCGCTGCGCGTCGCCGGCACCATCGGCCGCGCCGGCACCATTGCCAGCGTCGACTCCGAGCTGTCGCTGCTCTATCGCAAGATGCTCGGGCAGCCGGTCCCGCCGCAAGGCTCTATCCCGAATCCGTACTACCAGGGCGAGCGGCCGATCGCCGAGGCGAAACCGTTCACGCACGAGGCGTACGACATCTTCCTCGTGACACGGCTCGACGGCTACACCGTGGCGGATGTCCGCGGCCTCATCGACCGCGCGCAGGCGCCGGTGCGCACCGGCCGCATCGCGCTCGATGAGAAGGGCGCCCTCGTGCCCGATCCCGGCAATCGCTGGCTCGAGCGCGCCGCCCAGATCCTCAAGAGCGTGCCTTCGTTCGCCGATCGCGTCGTCCTCGAAGGGACGTCGCAGGTGATTTCCAACCAGTCCGACCTGCTCGGCTACTTCTCGTGGGGCTCGAACGACCCGGCCATCACCGCGCGCGATCAGAAGCTGGGATTCGTGCCCGGCGCGCTGGCCGCGATGTTCGTGAGCACCGACGCGCGCACCTTCAAGGAGCCGCCGCCGCAGTGGACGCTCGGCAAGTGGGCCGACGCGCGCACGTATTTCGAGAGCTCGCCGCAGTCGCTGACCGGCGATCTGATTCGCGCCGGCGTCACCGGCACGGCGGGGCACGTCGCCGAGCCGTATCTCGACGCGACGATTCGCCCCGACGTGCTCTTCCCGGCATACGTGTCGGGCTTCAACCTCGCCGAATCGTTCTATCTCGCGATGCCGGCGCTCAGCTGGCAGACCGTGGTGATTGGCGATCCGCTGACGGCGCCGTTCCGGACCCGCGTCCTGTCGGCGCAGGAGATCGACCACGGGCGCGACGCGGCGACGGAGTATCCCGCGTTCTTCGCGGCGCGCACCCTGAAGCTCGCCAACGCCGGCACGCCGCCCGAGGCGGCGAAGCTCGTCGCGCGCGCCTACAGCCGGATGGGACGCGACGACAAGCCCGGCGCCCGGCAGGCGTTCGAGCAGGCGACGGTGATCGATCCGACGCTCGCTGACTCCCACTTGCGGCTCGGCATGCTCTACGACGAGGCGTCGCAGTGGGACCAGGCGATCGCCCGCTATCGCCGCGTACTGGCGCTGGTGCCGACGCACGTCATCGCCCTGAACAACCTCGCTTACGATCTCGCGACCCATCAGCCGGGCGCACTCCCCGAATCGCTGCAGCTGGCGCAGAAGGCGATGGCGCAGGCGCGCGGCGACGCCGGCGTCGCCGATACGCTGGCGTGGATCCTTCACCTGATGGGCGACACCGTCGAGGCGCGAAAGGTTGCGGCGCTCGCGGCGCGCGGCGCCCCCGACAACGCGCTCGTGCAGCTGCACGCCGCCACCATCGACGCGGCGGGCGGCGCCTGGGAACCGGCGGCGCGCGAGCTGGCGCGCGCCATCGCGCTCGACCCGTCGCTCAACAATCAGGCCGAGGTGCAGCAGCTCAAGACGAAGATCGAACAGGCGGGCAAGCAGTAAACCAGAGGAACGCGGCTTGCAGTAGATCCCCCCGGTACAGGTACGCAACGACCGGAGGGTTTCGGCTTGGAGATCCGTCTCATTTCATCGCTCACGCCCGAGGACGAAGCTCGGTACGCGACGACGCTCATCAAGGTAATGGCGGCGATGCTGGAAAACATGCCCATTACCTACGCTATTCACGTGCAGCTCGCCGATGGCGCCGTCGTCGATCACTGCCACGGCTTGCGGCTCGTCGAAAATGAGCAATGGCCGGCGACGCCCTCCGCCGGCACGACGCCCGCGCCGGCAGCGACTCCCAAACTCACCACGGGCTGAGCGGGCGCAGACTAATGTCTGAGGAACGCAGGCCCGCGCGGCGGCCTGCGTAACCGCCCGCCGCGCCCGCCGCCTGCCCTCTCCCGATCCTCGACGACCGCTCGGCGCGCGATGCGATCCGACCCCCGAGCGCCCGAAGTCGCGATTTCCCGCGACTAAGGTTCGCTGGCACGCCGCCGTGCCGGCTCGACTATTGCGTATTCCCGCCCTGATTCGATGCGTGTCTGAAAAATAGGGCTGATTGCTGCGGCAGTGGCGCCGGCACCTCGGAATACCTCCGTACCCGGACCTTTTGCCACCGCGTCGCGGCACTTGTTTGCTGTCAGGAGATCACGATGTACGTCCGATCCCTCGCCTGCGCCACCGCCGTCGCTCTGCTGGCGGCGGCCGCGTGCGCCAAAAACCCGGTTGCCACCCGCGACCATTCGTTCACTGCCGGGCAACGCTACTTCGATCAGAAAAAGTACGCCGAAGCGATCGTCGAATATCGCAAAGCCATCCAGGCCGATCCGCGGTTCGGCGAGGCGCGCTACCGACTCGGCGAAGCCTACGAGAAAACCGGCGACCTGTTGAAAGCCTACAGCGAGTTTGCGCGGGCGGCCGATCTGATGCCCGACAACATCGAGGCACAGCTCAAAACCGGCCTGGCGCTGCTGCTCGGCGGCCAATACGAAGACGCGCGGACACGGGCGCAGAAGGTCATCGACCGCGACGCCAGGAACGTCCGCGGCCAGATCATCCGGGCGCAGGCGAGCGCCGGTCTCAAGGACTACGCCGTCGCCACCAGCGACCTCCAGCAGGCGATCGCGGCGATCCCCGACGATGCCAGCCTGCAGCTCACGCTCGGCGAAATCCTGTTCGCCGCGAACCGCAAAGAGGAAGCCGAGCAGGCCTTTCGCGCCGCCGTCGCCGTGGCGCCGAACTCCGGCGAGGCGCATCTGCAACTCGGCAAGTACTTGTGGTCGACCGGCCGCACCGCCGACGCGGAACAGGAGCTCGTGCGCGCGGTGACACACGAACCGAAGAACGCGCTGGCGCAGCAGAACCTCGCGATGCTCTACCTGCAGTTGAAGCGGCCGGCGGAAGCCGAGTCGCACCTGCAGGCCGCCGTCGATCCCGGCAAGCCGGACACGATGATGGCGCTCGCCGACTACTACCTCTCGGTCAACCGCGCCGACGACGCGCGCCGGCTGATGGTGCAGGCGGCGGCGCACTCTTCGTCGGCGGGGCTGGCCGCGAAAGTGCGCCTCGCGGAGCTCGACTTCAACGCCGGCCGGCGGCCCGAGGCGCGGCAGGCGATCGACGACGTGCTCGCGCGCGACAAGACCGACGCGCGCGCGATGAGCGTCAAGGCGCGCTTCCTGCTCGAAGACGATCGCCCCGACGACGCGCTGAAAGAGGCGCGGAACGCCGTCGCCGCCAACCCGCGCTCCTTCGAAGGGCAGTTGATCCTCGGCAGAGTGCTCGCGGCGCGCAACGACGTCGACGAGGCGGTGGCCGCCTACAACCAGGCGACGACGCTCAACCCGCGATCGGCGGCGGCGCTGATGGCGCTGGCGCAGCTCAAACTACAGCAGCGCGCGCTCGACGAAGCCGGGAAGCTGGCGCGGCAGGCGCTGCGCGAGCAGCCCGACAGCGTCAACGCACGCGTCGTGCTCGTGCAGGCGCTGATCGCGGCCGGCAACTTCAGCGCCGCCGAACAGGAAATCAAGCCGTTCGCCGCCATCACCACCGTTCCCGACATCCTCGTGCAGCGCGGCTTCATCGCCCTCGGCCGCAGCGACGCGGCGCGCGCCGCCGCCTTCTTCGATCAGGCGCTGAAGCTCAAGCCCGATTCGGTCGAAGCGCTGTCGGGGCTCGTCGCCGTCAAGCTGGCGACGAAAAAGGCGCCCGAGGCCGAAGCGGCGATCGACGCGCAGCTGGCCAAGCATCCCGACGATCCGAAGCTGCTCCTGCTGGCGGCGAAAGCCTATCTCGCGCTCGGCAAGAACCCGCGCGCCGAGCAGGCGCTGCGCCGCGTGCTCGACAAAGACGCCAAGAGCATGGATGCCTACGCGATGCTCGGGATGATCTACGCGCAGGACGGCAAGCTCGATCGGGCGCTGACGCAGTATGAGGAGATGGCGAAAACGCAGCCGTCGTCGGTGGCGGCGCACACGATGGTCGGGACGCTGCTCATCACCCAGAACCGCGGCCAGGACGCGCGCCGCAGCTACACGCGGGCGCTCGAGATCGATCCGAACGCCGCCGTCGCCGCCAACAACCTGGCGTGGCTCGAGGCGGAAGCCGGCGAGAACCTCGACGTGGCGCTGAACCACGCGCAGGTGGCGAAGCGGCAACTCCCCGATCATCCCGGCGTCAACGATACGCTCGGCTGGATTTACTACAAGAAAGGGCTGGTGTCGCTCGCCATCCCGCTCTTCGAACAGAGCGTCGCGAAAGACTCGTCGGATCCGACGTACTACTACCATCTCGGGCTGGCCCAGTCTGACGCGGGCAACCCGGCACAGGCGCGCCAGGCCTACGAGCACGCGCTCGCCATCCGCGGCGATTTCCCGGGGGCCGACGTGGCGCGCAAGGCGCTCGGCCGCTCCGGACCCACGAAATAAGAAGACATCGACCTTCAGTCTGCCGCTGAGATGACATTAACTGACAGTAACGCCGAGCTTGAACGCAATTACAGGACTTACGCCGACTCTTGTGGCTGGCAGCTGACTTGCTCCTATGTATGTCGATTCGAGACTTCGACATCCCGCCAGGGCGGCGTGGGGCAGCGAGGCAGCGAGTTCATTCAAGGAGGCTACTACTGATGCGTAAGATGTTTCTCACGGCGATGGGTGCGGCCATCGCCATTTTCGGAGCCAGTCGGCCGGCAGATGCGTCCCTCATTCTGTCGGTGTCGGGTACGGGCGGTGCGACGGTTACCTGCGACAACAGCCTCGGGAGCTGCGTCACCCCGGGTTTCGCTTCGTCACTGAACGCCAACACGATGTTCTTCACCGGGACGGTCGGGCAGTTCTCGGTGGCCGTCACCATCGCCAGCTCGAACGTGCCTGGCGCACCGACCGGCGCGACGCTCGCCATTACGTCGGTGAACGTGCAGAACATCGGCGCCACGGCCGGCGTCTTCTCTCTCGACCTTACCGGCCAGGGCTATACGATGCCGAGCAGCACGATCATGGCGCTCACGAACCACGGCGACCTGTCGACCTCGACGGGCGTCGTGCCGGGGGCGCAGTCGGTGGTGCAGGCCGCCGGCGCGGCTGAAGGAACGGTCATCGCGCCGATTCTGACGAACTGCACGATGACCAACATCCCGAACGACAGCTGCAGCTCGCCGTCGGTCCTCTGGACGCGCGCGGACGCCAACGGGCTCTTCTCGCTCCACGACATCCTCACGTTCAACCTGCAGGCGGGCCAGATCATCCAGAGCGGTGGCTCGAACCTGGCGGCGACGGCGGTTCCGGAACCGGCGTCGATGCTCCTGCTCGGCAGCGGCCTGCTCGTCGCCGGCCGTCGTCTCCGCAAGGGCAAGAAGCAGTAATCGGCCGTCGAGGTCAGCGGACCGATTACAGTTTTGTAAGAGGGCGATGGGCGCCGGCAGAGCCGGCGCCCATTCGCTTGTACGGGAATATCCGGCGCCGCCGGGGCGTTCCGGAATGTCGCGGACGGGCGGATAATTATCAGGGCAGCCAAGGACAAGCAACCAACCCATCCAGGGCCAACTGGAGTAACTTTGTTAATTGAAGGTCTTTAGTGGCAGCTCATCAAGCGGACGCGATCTTGAATAAGCGGAAAGGGCCGATGCAGAATACCCTCGCTACGGAACCTATTCCGCACGACGTCGCGCACCAGCGCGCGTGGCCGTTCGAGCTCCGGCGCTGGGCGCTGCCGCTCGCCGTCCTCCTTGCCAGCTTCGTCCTCCTCTACCGCGGCGTCATTCTCAAGTTGGTCAACGACTGGGCGACCGACGACAACTATTCGCACGGTTTCCTCATCGTACCGATCGCACTGTACTTCGCCTGGGAGCGGCGGGAACGGCTGCTGGCGCTGCGGCGCGAGCCGTCGCTCGTCGGCCTCGCGATCGTGCTCGCCAGCATCGGCCTGCTCATCGTCGGCAACCTGGGCGCCGAGCTCTTTCTGATGCGGATTTCGATTCTCGGCGTGCTCGCCGGCGGCATCGTGTTCGTGCTTGGCTGGCCCTCGCTGCGCGTGCTGGCCTTTCCGCTCGGGTTCCTGATCCTGATGGTGCCGCTGCCGGCGATCATCTTCAACCAGATCGCGCTGCCGCTGCAGCTGTTCGCGTCGCGGGCCGGCGAATTCGTCCTGACGCTGCTGCACATCCCGGTGCTGCGCGAAGGCAACGTCATCGTGCTGGCGCACACGACGCTCGAAGTCGCGGAAGCGTGCAGCGGCATCCGGTCGCTCGTCTCGCTCATCACGCTCGGCGTCGTCTACGGCTACTTCTCCGATCCGCGCTTCTCGGTGCGGTTCCTCATCGTCTGCAGCACGATTCCGGTGGCGATCATCGCCAACGGGCTGCGCGTCGCCGGCACCGGCGTCGCGGCGCATTACTTCGGGCCGGCCGCCGCCGAGGGCTTCTTCCACACGTTCTCCGGCTGGGTCGTGTTCATCGTCGCCTTCGTCGCCGTCTTCGGGGTGCGCGGCGTCCTGGTGCACGGGCTGCAGATGGCCGAGCGCTTCCGGCTTCAGAGGATGGCCACGTAAATGCGCAACAATCCCGCCGTCAATCTGTTCGTGCTGGCCGGCTGCCTGCTGCTCGGAGCGCTCGTGCTGAGCCGCGCCAATCGCCTCGAGGCGGTGCCGCTGTCGACGCCGCTCTCCGAGATTCCGCTGCGCTTCCCCTCGTGGGAAGGACAGCGCGCCGAGGATCTCGACGACAAGATCGTCGAGGTGCTCGGCGTCAGCGAGTATCTCAACCGCGTCTATCGCAGCGACGCCGGCGTGCCGGTAGGCCTCTACGTCGGCTACTACAAGAGTCAGCGGCAGGGCGAAAGCATCCACTCGCCGCTCAACTGCCTGCCCGGCGCCGGCTGGCTGCCGGTGAAGAAAGGCCTCGCCACGGTCCCGATCGCCGCCAGCCCGCTCGATCCGACGCTCGCGTCGGGCTTTCCCATCGAAATCAACCGCTACGTGATCGAGAAGAGCGGCCAGTCGATGCTGGTGCTCTATTGGTACCAGAGCCACGGCCGCGTCGTGGCGAGCGAATACTGGGGCAAGTTCTACATGGTGTGGGATGCCATCCGCACGCATCGGACCGACGCCGCGCTGGTGCGGGTGATCGTGCCGATGGCGGGCGGCGACGCGGCGTCGGAAGGCAAAGCCGAGCGCACCGCGGTCGAGTTCGTCCAGTCGATGTTCCCGCTGCTGCGCCACTACCTGCAGACCTAGCAGGTAAGCGGAACCGCAGTGTGGCCAGCTCCTTGCTAAGGGTGTCGTAACTCCTTCCAGGGGCAAATCTGTCTCATGCCGTATCGACGCCGCCGCCGCCGCCGTTTGTTTCTGCGCCGCCGCACCCTTGCCCGCCTCGCCGCCATTGCCGGGGCGGCCGTGCTCATCGGGCTGGTCGTTCGTTCTGTCGATTGGGGTCCGTCGAAAGCGCAGCACATGGCGCGGGCGGATAAATACGTCAGCGAGCACAAAGACGCCGAGGCGGTGATCGAATACCGCCGCGCCGTGCAGCAGGACACCAATGACGCCGAGGCGCGGTCGCGGCTGGCGCTCGCCTACGCGCGGCTCGGCGACGCCCGCAACGCGATGCGCGAAACGATCGTCGCCGCCGATCTGAAGCCCAACGATCTCGATTTGCAGCTTCGCGCCGGGCAGTTCCTGCTGCTGGCGCGGAAATTCGAGGATGCGCGCACGCGCGCCGATCAGGTGCTGGCGCTGGCGCCGACCAACGTCACGGCGCAGTTGCTCAAGGGCAATGCCTCGGCCGGCCTCAAGGATCTCGAGACGGCAATCACCGAGGTCAACGACGCCATCCGGATGGATCCGCAGGACGCGCGATCCTACGCGGTGCTCGGCGATCTCGAGCTCAATCGCGGCCGCCGCGACGAGGCGGAGCTGTCGTTCAAGCGCGCCGTCGAGCTGTCGCCCTCGTCGCCGCTCGAGCGTCTGGCGCTCGCCAACTTCTACTGGTCGATCGGGCGGCCGCGCGAAGCCGAGCCGCTGCTGAAGCGCGCCATCGAGCTCGACCCGCAGAACATCACGGCGCAGCGGGCGCTGGCGACCTACTACATCGTCAGCGGCGAACCCGGCCAGGCGGAGCTGCCGCTGCGCGCCGTGGCCGACCTGCTGAAAGACGTGCCCTCGCGTCTGGCGCTGGCCGACGCCTATACCGCCGGCAAGCGAACCGCCGAGGCGCGAGCCCTGCTGACCGCGATCGCGAGCGAGCCGCGCGGCTACGGCGCCGCCGCCGTGCGCCTCGCCGCCCTCGACGCGTCGGAGGGCCATCCCGACGCCGCGAACCGCCGCCTCGCCGAGCTGCTCGCGAAGGAGCCGAAGCACGTCGAGGCGCTGCTGCTCAAGGCGCAGTTCCTCGTCAACGAGCAGAAAATCGACGAGGCGCTGGGGCTCGTGAGGAGCGCGACGATGGCGGATCCGCGCTCGACGGCGGCGCAGCACGCGCTGGCCACGATCTACGCGAGCCGCGGCGACATCGAGGATGCTATCGCGGCGTTCGGCGAAGTGTTGAAGCTCAATCCGCGCTCGGTCAGCACGAAACTGCGGCTGGCGGAGCTGCACCTGCGGATGGGGACGCTGCCGACGACGATCCTGCTGGCGCGCGAAGTGCTCCGCGACCTGCCGAAGCACGACGCGGCGCGCCTGCTGCTGGCGCGCGCCCTCGTAGCGCACGGCGACACAGCCGAAGCCGCGGCGCTGCTGGCCGACCTCGGGCGCGATTATCCCAACGCGGCGCCGGTTCACGCGCAGCTCGGCGTCGTGGCGCTCACCAAGAAAGACCGCGCCACCGCGCGGCGCGAGTTCGACCGGGCGCTGGAGCTCGATCCCGCGTCGCTCGAGGCGCTGAGCGGGCGGATTGGCGTCGACGTCGAGGACAAGGACATCGCCCGCGCCCGCCAGCGGCTCGAGCAGGAGCTCCGCAAGTCGCCAAAGGACGTCCGTCTGCTGGCGCTCGCGGCGGCGACGTACGAGGCGATCGGCGACGCGGCGCAGCAGGAAAAGGCGCTGCGGCAGCTGATCGAAGCCGATCCGGCCAACGTGCAGGCGTATGCCGGGCTCGGCATGTTATACGCGCGGCAGCAGCGGCTCGACGAAGCGCGCCGCGAATACGAAGCGCTGGTCGCGCGCGCGCCCTCGTCGGTGACCGCGCACACGATGCTCGGGGTCATCCTGCAGGTGCAGCACCGCACCGGCGAGGCGCAGAAAGTGTACGAGAAAGTCCTGGCGCTCCACCCGACGGCCGGGCTCGCGGCGAACAACCTCGCCTGGCTCTACGCCGAAAACGCCGGCAACCTCGACCTCGCGCTGCAGCTGGCGCAGAAGGCGAAGCAGCAGATGCCCGATGTGCCGGAGGTCAACGACACGCTCGGCTGGATCTATTACAAGAAGGATCTCGCGGTGCTGGCGATTCCGCCGCTGCGGGTGAGCATCCAGAAGAGCCCGCAGAATCCGACGTATCAATATCATCTCGGCCTCGCCTACGCGAAGACGGGCGACAAGCAGCGCGCGAAAGAGGCCTTCGATCAGGCGCTGAAACAGAGACCTGATTATCGCGAGGCGGAAGCCGCGCGCAAGGCGCTGAACCTGAGGAGCTGAGGCGGCGTGAAGAGGCTGTTTGCGTTTTCGTCGCTGGCGCAGCACTACCGGGATACCGTCAAGCACGCCGGCATCTACGGGCTCGGGCAAATCATCGGGCGGCTGGCCTCGCTGGTCCTGCTGCCGCTGTATACGCACTATCTGACCCCGGCGGATTACGGCGTCATCGCCATTCTCGACGTCACGACCGGTGTCCTCGGCATCCTGCTCGGCGCCGGCATGGCCGCGGCCGTCAGCCGCTATCACTTCGAAGCCGAGGGTCCGGAGCAGCACGCAGAAGTCTGGTGGACCGGGCTCGGCGTCGTCATCGCCTTCGCGACGGCGCTCGTCGTGCCGGCGGTCGCCGGCCGCGGCCTGCTGGCGACGCTGACGATCGGCGCCGAGCAGCCCGACGGCGGCTACTTCTACCTCCTCGTGCTCATGACGCTCTGGTTCGGCACGATCAGCCAGATCGCCGACCAATACATGCGGGTGCGGAAGTGGTCCGGGTTGACCGTCGGCCTGTCCCTGCTGTTTCTCGTCGTCAACGTCTCGCTGAACGTCTACTTCCTGACCGTGCGGCACCTCGGGATCACCGGCGTGCTGTGGGGCAACCTCCTCACCGGCATCGCCTCGATGTTCGTGCGCTGCGGCATCCTGCTGGCGTCGTGCCAGCCGATGCGCGTCCGCTGGCCGCTGGCGCGGAAGCTGCTCGCCTTCGGCAGCCCCCTCGTCATCGTCGCCATCCTGTCGGCAATGATGCATGAGGCCGATCGCTACGTTTTGCGGCTGTTCGTCGATCTGCACGAGGTCGGCGTCTACGCCCTTGCCTATTCCATCGCCCAAGGAGTGAACGGCTTCGCGGTGCTGTCGTTCTTCGCCGTGTGGGACGTCGTCGTGTACGAGCTCGCCGGCATGCCGGACGCCCGCCGCGTGTATGTGCTGGTGTTCGAATATTTCGTTTACGCGCTGCTGCTGCTGATGCTCGGCGTCTCGCTGTTCGCGGGACCGCTGCTCGAATGGCTGGTGCCGCCGGAATACGCGGCCGCGGGGAAGCTCATTCCAGTCATCTGCCTCGCGTTCGTCTTCTTCAGCCTGCATGGCCACTTCCGCGTGCCGGCTCTGCTCGCGAAGCAGACCGGCAGCATCGTCGTCTCGCCGGCGATTGCCGCCGCCGCCAACATCGCGCTGAACGTCTGGCTCATTCCGGTGTTCGGGACCATGGGGGCGGCGCTCACCAGCGTGGCCACATACGCGATCTTTTCCTTCGTCGGCCTGCTGCAGTACCGCAAGTTCGACCGCTTCGACTATCCATTCGGCCGCATGGCCGCTGTGCTCGCAGCCATGATCGTCAGCTACATCGTCTGCGAATCGGTCAGCCGCGGCGGCGCGCCGCAGGTGTGGTCGCTGCTGTTGCGCGCGGTCGTGTGGGCCGCGTGGGCGCTGGGGCTCGCCTACCCGCTCGTGAGAAAGCCGGCGGCGGTGCAGGCGCTGGCGATTCCGTCGTGACCGCTTCGGTTGCCGCCGCGGCGCGAGAGGCGGCGGACACGGCGATCGCCGCCGCCGATCGACGCGCGGCGCGGGTCACCTACTGGACCGGCTGGCTCTCGCCGTCGATGGAAGGCTGCTCGAAAGAAGTCTTCGCGCTCAGGGATCACTTCAGCCGCAGCCGCATCTTCGGCTTGTCCCGCTATTACCAGTTGAAGATCTCGCGGCGCGATCGCTACATCGGTCTGAATACGCGCCTCTATCCGCTCTTCCGCGCGCTGGCGCCGCTCTTCGAGCGGAGCTCGGACATCGGCCACATCTACGGCGGTCTCGGCGAATGGTTCTTCCTGCGCGCGCTCGGCCGGCGCCCGCTCGTGCTGACGATCGCCACGGAAAGCCCGACGCTCGACGCCGCCGCGCACCGTTCGGTCAGCCGCTTCGTGGTGCATGCCACGCGGACCCGCGACGAGCTCGTCGCGGCCGGCTTCGACGGCGCGCGCATCCGCGAGATCCATCCCGGCGTCAACCTGCGGCGGTTCGCGGCGCGGCCGCGGACGGCGGCGAGCTCGGCCCTGTTTCCTGGCGCCGATCCGGCGCGGTTCCGCATTCTCTTCGCGACGACACCCAACACGATGAGCGGGCTCGAATCGCGCGGCGTCCTGCTGCTGCGCGAGGCGGCGCGCCGGCTGCCCGACGTCGACTTCATCCTGCCGTGGCGGCCGTGGGCAGGCAGCGAGCGCCTCGTCCAGGCGTGCCGCACCGGCGCGCCGGCGAATTTTCACGCCGCGACGATGCTCATCAGTGACATGCGGCAGGCATTTGCCGCCGTCGACGCCACCGCGGCACCGTTTCTGACCGCGACCGATACGAAGATCTGTCCGACGTCTCTCATCGAGAGCCTCGCCTGCGGCCGCCCGATCCTCGTCTCGACGGCGATCGGCATGTCCGACGTCGTGCGCCGCGATGCGTGCGGCGAAGTCTTCGAGCCGACGGTGGACGGTCTCTGCGCCGCGATCGAAGCGCTGCGCGGCGATTACCTGCGCCGCGCGGTCAACGCGAGGCGCGCCGCGGAACGGCACTTCGATCTCGACGAATGCATGAGACGGCACGAGCAGCTCTATCACGAAGTGCTCGCCGAGGCTCGGTCACACGCTTGATTTGGCGTAATCACACCCCGGGCAGACATCCGTCACCCCCGGTCGAGCTGCCAACCGTCTCTGCTGCAGAAATCCCCGCGATCATCGGCATTTCGCCTGTTATCCTGTCTGGACACCTCCTTGCAGTGACCGCCTGAGATTTATGATTCAGCGCTCTTTCCGTCTTCGCGGACGGCTTGCCGCCGTCTGCCTGCTCCTCGTATCAGTGTGGCTGGTCGCGCCTCGCGGGCAGCAGGCCGATCCGGCGTCGAACGGGCCGGCGGGCGAGTTCGTTCAGGACGAAGTGCTCGTCAAGTTCCGCGCGAACGCCTCGTCGAACCGCCGCAGCGACGCGCTCGCGGCGCAGTCGGCGCGGCTGCTGAAGAAGTTCGACGGCCTGGACCTCCATCACGTCAAGCTGCGCGCCGGGCAGAGGCTCGCGGCCGCCATCGCCGCGTTCCGCGCCAACCCTGACGTGCTTTACGTTCAGCCGAACTACATCCGCCACATCACGGCATCAGCGCCGCCGAACGATCCGTCGTGGTTGGACAATTCGCTCTGGGGCATGGTCAAGATCATGGCCCAGCCGGCGTGGACCAATTTCTCGACCGGCAACGGCACGGTGGTCGTCGCCGACATCGACACGGGCGTCAACTACAACCATCCGGACCTTGCCGCCAACATGTGGCGGAACCCCGGCGAGACCGGTCCCACGACGCAGCAGGGCGCCGCGCCCAACTGCACCAGCCGCGGCCTGACGCTCGACAAGAGCTGCAACAACCTCGACGACGACGGCAACGGGTACGTCGATGATGTCTATGGCATCGACACGGTAAACGGCGACAGCGATCCAATGGACGACAACGGCCACGGGACGCACACGGCCGGCACGATCGGCGCCATCGGCAACAACGGCATCGGCGTCGTCGGCGTGAACTGGAACGTCAAGATTCTCGCGTGCAAGTTCCTCAACTTGTTCGGCAACGGCAGCGACGCGAACGCCATCGCGTGCTTCACCTACATCACCGCGATGAAGAATCGCGGCATCAACATCCGCGTCAGCAGCAACAGCTGGGGCGGCGCCCGCGACAGCAGTGAAACCCTGTCGCCGCCGCCGGCGTTGATGACGGCGGTCGAGACGGCCGGCAACGCCGGCATCCTCAACATGTTCGCCGCCGGCAACAACAACGGGAACAACAACGACACGGCGCCGTTCGATCCGGCGAGTTATCCTTCGACGAGCATCATCTCGGTCGCGGCATCCGACAGCAACGACAACCGCGCCAGCTTCAGCAACTACGGCCCGACATCGGTCGATCTCGCGGCACCGGGGTCGAACATTCTGAGCACGTACTGGAAGGCAGACGGCACGCAATACTTCACCCTGAGCGGAACCAGCATGGCGACGCCGCACGTCGCCGGCGCGGCGGCGCTGATCTTTTCGCTCAAGCCGTCACTCACGGTGAGCGCCGCCAAAGCAATCTTGATGAACAGCGTCGACGTGCTCGGCGCGTGGTCGGGACAGGTCGTCTCGGGCGGCCGGCTCAATGTTTTTTCCGCGGCGCTCGCGGCGGCCGGCAATACCGCGCCAACCATCAGCATCACGGCGCCCAGCGCCAACGCGGTGTTCACGTCGACGCCGATCACGGTGACGGCCGACGCCGGCGACTCCGACGGCATGGTCGCGTCGGTGACGTTCCTGGCGAACGGCACCGCATTCGCCACCGACACGACGAGCCCCTATAGCGTCAGCTGGACTCCCACCGGCGCCGGCCCTTACACGCTGACCGCCATCGCCACCGACAACGTCGGCGCATCGACGCCATCGGCCCCGGTCGCCGTCACCTTCAGCCCACCGAGTTACCAGATAAGCGGTACGGTGACGCTCAACGGCAGCGGCTTGGGCGGCGTGTCGCTGGCCGCCACGAACGGGGTGACGTGCACGACGACGACGGCCGCCGGGCAGTACAGCTGCACGGTGCCGCAAGGGTGGTCCGGCAACGTCACGCCGGCACTCGCTGGATATGGCTTCTCGCCCAGTTCACGCAGCTACACCAACATCGCCGCGAACCAGACGCTGCAGGCCTACACCGCGGCCGTCGCGCTCGGCGGCGCGGAGACGGTGTGGGTGGACGACGCGGTGCCGGCCGGCGCCACGGCGCTCGGCGGCGGCGACAACTGGCTGTGGGTGACGAGCAATCCGC
>JADMIO010957457.1_pt1 | contig 34403 bp, 16 predicted proteins | sample 8958161 | NCBI WGS metagenome assembly JADMIO01 (sample SAMN16585339, study PRJNA669376) | soil metagenome | isolation source: Crop rotation soil | place: USA: Cullars Rotation, Alabama | collected 2011
GCCGCGACTTCAAGTCACGTGAATTCCAAGCTTCGGATCCCACTGTGCTGGAAAGGAAAAAGCTGATTCCGTTCAGCAAAAAGCATAAGGCCGGACTGGTTTTCGCCATCACCAATCCCGCCACCGCCGGTCCGACCACCCGCGCGCCGTTCACAATGGCGCTATTGAGCGAGATGGCATTCATCAAGTCTTCGCGACTCGTGATCTCGACAAAGAAGGACTGCCGGGCGGGCATATCAAAAGCCATCGCCATTCCCGTCAGCGCTGACAGAATCACAATGTGCGCCGGTCCCAACGCGTCCGAGAAGGCCAGCCCTGTCAGAATAAAGGCAATAATCATCATGGCGGTTTGCGTCCAGAGGAGGACACCCCGCTTGGGATGCCGGTCCGCCAGCGAGCCGCCGTAGGGTGAAAGAAAAAGCATCGGAGCGGTGTTCGCGGCGGAAACGACCCCAAGCAATACTTTGGACGCCGTGAGCTGATACAATAGCCAGCTCAAGGCCGTATTTTGCATCCACGTACCCATCAGGGAGACGAGTTGCCCGACGAAGAACAACCGGAAATTGCGATGGCGAAGCGCGGAAAAAGTTCGCCGCAAAACAACATTGCCCACCGTTACGCGTCGCGGCTGCCCCGTCAGTTCCTCCGGCACCTGGGCCGTCGTTGTTGCTTCTACCCTTTCCTCGGCCACGAAATTCTTCCTCGGTCCTATTATAATGCGAATGCGGTCTGGGTGCGAACCGCTTCAGGCCGCGGAAATCACCTGTTTTAAACAATTTCCCTACGATCCAGCCGACTGTTGGCAGTGGGTCTAATTAAGACTGCCGGTCGAATTGGTAGCGGCTCGACCGCTGGGCGAGCCGTCGAGCGTAAAAGAACCCATCAGTAAATCTCTGCATTACCGGGCGTGCTCACAAATCCCTCGTGCCCTTTCATGCCGCACGGGATACAGAGTTGACCGACACTTTAATCACACCCATCGGAAGTGCAGACAATCACAAAAGTCAAAGGACCCGCCAAATGAAGCGAAAATACTCGAATCACAAACTAGCGACCCCAAAGCTTTAGTGGCATTCTTCGCCCATGGGAAATGAGGTTGAACAATATCCCGGATTTTTCGAACGGCTGGGTCTTGCCTGGAAAGTCCTGATCGATTCGAGCCTGGCCGCGAAGCTTACCCGGCTTCTGGCGAAGCCCGAACCGGAAAAGCCCGCGGCCCCAAAAGTCGTCCCGCCAGAGAAAGCTCACGCTTCCGGCCTTTTCGTCCTTTCCGCGCTCCAACAGGATGGCCGTTTCATCGACTTCCTTCAACAGGATGTCACTACGTTTTCTGACGAAGAGGTGGGTGCGGCTGCCCGCGTGGTCCACGGCGGATGTCGCAAAACACTGCAGCGCCTGGTTTCGGTTCAGCGGTTGATGAAAGAAGAGGAGGATGCTCAAATCAACATTCCGCCTGGCTTCGATTCAAATCGCATTCGGCTCACGGGAAATGTCACGGGCCAGCCACCTTACAAAGGCGCCCTCAAACATCATGGCTGGGTCGCCTCTGATCTAAAATTTCCGGCTCTGGCCGACAGCGTTGATTATCGCGTTCTGGCGCCCGCCGAAGTGGAATTATAAAAATGTCTCAATACTCAGTTGGAATTGATCTCGGCACTACCCATTCGGCCGTTTCGACCTTCAACCTTGCGCTTGAGGCGGGACGAGGAGCCGAGCAGGAAATGCTCGGCGTTGCGCAGTTAATCAAACCCGGGGCCACCGAAGAACGCACCCTGTTGCCGTCCTTTCTATACTTGCCCAACGAGAATGAGTTTCCCGAAGGCGCTCTCGATCTTCCCTGGAAACAAAAGGGCAGCGGAATCGTCGGCGAATTTGCCCGTGCGCATGGCGCCAAGGTTCCGACCCGTCTGGTCTCGTCGGCCAAGAGCTGGCTCTGCCATCCCGGCGTCGATCGCTCCGGCGATATTCTCCCGTGGCAAGCGCCGCCGGACGTGCAGCGAGTTTCTCCCTTGGAGGCCTCAGCGCGTTATCTCGAACATTTGCGCGCGGCCTGGGAGCATAAAAATCCCGGCGAAAAGCTTCGCAACCAGGACGTAATCCTGACGGTTCCCGCATCATTTGATGCTGCGGCACGCGATCTGACCATCCAGGCCGCGACCCGAGCCGGTCTTGAAAACGTGATCCTTCTCGAGGAGCCCCAGGCCGCTCTCTACGCCTGGATCGAAGCGATGGGTGAGAGCTTCCGCAAGGAACTCAACGCCGGCGAAATTATCCTTGTTGTGGATGTCGGCGGTGGCACCAGCGATTTCTCCTTGATCGCCGTGACCGAAAAAGAAGGCGAAGTTCAACTCGTGCGTCTCGCCGTGGGCGACCATATCCTGCTCGGCGGCGACAACATGGACCTCGCACTCGCCCACACCTTGAACCAGCAGCTCGTCGCGCAAGGCAAGAAACTGGATGCCTGGCAATTTTCCGCTCTCACCTATGCATGCCGCGAAGCCAAAGAGCGTCTCTTTGCTGAATCAAAGCTGAAAAAGGTTCCAATCGCGATTGCGAGCCGTGGCTCCGCGCTCATTGGTGGGACGATCAAAACCGAACTGGAACGCGAGCAGCTCGAACAAGTCCTCACCGAAGGATTCTTTCCTCCCGCCAAGGTCACCGAGCTTCCGCAAACCGCCCGTCGCACCGGTCTCACGCAAATGGCCCTTCCTTACGCCCAGGATGCTGGTGTCACCAAACATCTCGCCGCCTTTCTCACGCGGCAGGCCGCGGCGCTGGCGAATGCCACCGATCTGCCGGTCAAAATCGAAGCTCGTGGTTTCGTCCATCCAACAGCCATTCTCTTCAACGGTGGAGTTTTCAAAGCGACGCCCCTGAAGGAGCGCGTCCTCGAAGTCGTAAATTCCTGGCTCAAAAGTGAAGGAGCCAAACCGGCCCGCGAATTGAAAGGCGCGGATCTTGACCTCTCCGTTGCTCGTGGCGCTGCCTATTATGGCTGGGTCCGCCAGGGTCACGGCATCCGTATTCGCGGCGGCACCGCGCGGGCCTACTACGTCGGAGTCGAGGCCGCAGTCCCTGCCGTTCCCGGTTTCGAACCCCCCGTCCGCGCCCTTTGTGTCGCCCCTTTTGGAATGGAAGAAGGCTCGAAAGCAGAAATTCCGCCGCAGGAATTCGGTCTCGTGGTTGGCGAACCTACCAGTTTCCGCTTCTTCTCCTCATCACTTCGCCGGGAGGACAAACCGGGTGACATGCTCGAAGACGCCGTCAATCACGCCGAACTGGAGGAAGTTTCCCCCATCGAAACCACTCTCCCTTCCAGCGACGGAAAGACCGGCCAACTCGTTCCTGTGAACCTCCAGGCCGCCGTCACCGAGCTGGGTACGCTGCAAGTTCAGTGCCTTGAAAAGAATGGCCCTGGCCACTGGAAACTCGAACTGAACGTGCGGATGAAGGAATAGGACGGAATACCCATTCTTCCATCATTGCCGGTCCTCCGTTATGGTTATCCCATGTTAGTGAAGCTTGCATACGGGGACGGGCATTTGGATATCGACCTTCCGGCCGAGGCAACCACCGTCATTGAGCCGTCGCACACGCCGGGACTGGAGGGCGAGAAGGAGGCCGTCCTCCGCGCGCTCGACGCTCCCATGGGATGCAAGCCGCTGCATAACTGGATCGCACCGAAAGCGAAAATCTGCATCGCATTCACGGACCTCACTCGAGCGACGCCGAACGATCGGATTATCCCGTGGCTTCTGGAATATCTAAGTTTTGTTCCCACCGAGCAAATCACCCTCTTGAACCAGCTCGGCACGCATCGCCCAAATACGCGCGAAGAGTTGGAGCGATTGCTCACCCCGGCTGTTGTTGCGAAATATCGCGTGATCAATCACGAACCTGAGCTGCCGGCGGCGCTCAAGCAATTCGGCGTCATGCACGATGGAACGCCCGCGCTCATTAATAAGGAACTGGCCGAGGCGGACGTTCGGATCATCACCGGGTTTATCGAGCCGCACTTTTTCGCCGGTTTTAGCGGCGGGCCGAAAGGCATCATGCCCGGCTGCGCCGGACTGAAGACAGTCATGAGTAATCACGATGCACGAAACATTGGCGATCCTCGGTCCGCCTTTGGTATCACGCAAGGCAACCCCATCTGGGAAGAGATTCGCGACGTCGCGTTGCGCATCGGACCGTCCTTCCTCTTGAATGTCACGCTCAACGAAGAACGCGAAATCACCGGAGTGTTCGCCGGTGATTTGATTGAAGCGCATCGCAAGGGCTTTGAGTTCGTTCGAACCTCCGCCATGCAAAAGGTGAAGTCTCCTTTCGAGGTGGTGGTCACTACCAACAGCGGCTATCCGCTCGATCTAAATCTGTATCAAGGGGTCAAGGGAATGAGCGCCGCCGCGCGCATCGTGCAAGAGCGCGGGACCATCATCCTCGCCTGCGAATGCCGGGAAGGAGTTCCCTCAGGCAGCCCGTTGGATAAATTATTGCGGGAAGCAAACAGCCCGGAAGAAATTCTCGCGATGCTGACCACCGCCGGCCATGTCCGTCCGGAACAGTGGCAGGCGCAAATTCAATCTCTGATTCAGCGCCGGGCCGAAGTGCTCGTTTACAGCTCGCTTTCGGACGAGACCTTGAAAAAAGCCCATCTGAAACCTTGCCGTGATGTCGCCGCGACCGTCCTGGAAAAACTGAAACAACATGGACCGGGTGCGCGCGTCGCTGTTTTGCCGCAAGGACCGCTCACTATTCCTTACCTCGCTTAATTCGCCCGGCGCGAAGCACGGCCAAGGCAAAGAAAAGGGCCGTCCCTCGATAAGGACGGCCCATACGCAATTCACTCGAATCACGCACGCTATTCCGTTGTTTCGAACAGGGTTGACGAAATAGGTTGAGCGTAGCGTAAAAAGAAGAGACAAGCCGTTCAACAAAAAATCGAATCAGAAAATAAAAATCCGCCCCCCACCCCTCCTAAGCCCCTTCGGGGGGCGGTTTGCTAACAGCGAGATAATCGCCAAAAATATTTTGAAGTAGCAACTTAAATCGTCGGCTACCTCACCAGGCCCCCCAAGCTCGCGAACCCTGGCTCATCAAAATCGCCCCCATAATTCGAATCGAAATCGGATAAAGTTCTTGGCAACGCATCCATGCTTCGAACAACAATTCGTCATGTCGATTCGGACCAGCGCCCTTGCGGCTTTTCGCCTCGTGCCGATCCATGCCGTCGCGCAGGATAGTCCGCTCGGGATTTGCCTGCTCGTGCGTCGCACCGCGGATCCGGTTGAAGGCCATTTCCTCCTGTTGCGCTCCACGGCCGACGCTCTTGTTTATCTCGGCTGCATTTGCGACGCGGGAGAAACAATTCGTGAATGGGTCGAAATCTGGGTGCAAAGCCTTGAGGGGCTCAAGAGCAGTTTTTCCGCGACGCAGGAGGGATTCTCAAAGGAACGGCTCGACGAGCGCTGGAAGGAAGAGTCGCGCTTGCTTGCCGAAATCGAAGGAAACCGTTTTGTTCAGACCGGTTGGGAGTCGCGGCCCGCGGATCCCGTCCCCGTTGGACCGAACACCAACCCGGACTCCAGCGGAGCGGACGCAGCCACGTTCAATCCGCAGAGTGGATTCCTGCGCGTGCTCAGTTTCTGCCCGTTCAGCTTTGAGGATTACATTGACCTTCTGGGCAGCGAAAAAGTTCAACCCGGCGCAAACGAGACAAAGAAAGTCATTTTGAATTCGCTCGGAATTGTTGATCCAGAGCTGCTCGATCGACGAGGCGCCCTGCTCTTTGGGAATTCGAAAGCCCCCGGCGCCCGATTGGTCGAGACCTTTCATTTGAAAGTCCAACTCCTTTGCAACGCCCTCGAGAAGGTCCAGGCCTTCGTTGCGCGGCAACAATTGCCGTTCCTGAACCTATCCGTCGAAAGCTTTCGAGTTCTTCTCGGCCATACAGGCAATGGGCTGCCAGTCTTTTGGACCGCCGGCGTCGGGTTGGCCAGGACCGGTGAGGCGCATGCGCTGACTTTGCCCAGTGGCAAAGCGCGCTATTTCGTTCGCACCCGAACCGCGGCTGAAAGTATTTATCTGCCCGAAGGGATCAGCCGGTTCGTCCAGGGTTCGGGCGTCGTCCGAATTCGCAAAGTAAATAAAGAGAGCGAAGGGATCGTCGTCGAAGGAACTCTGGTTCCTAATGAACCTCGCAAATTCTCACCGAATGATCTGCTCTGGCTGCGCCTGCCGCTTGGAAATGGACGCTTGGATCTTTACGGCCATATCTATTCCACCGAAAGCCTCGCCACCGGAGAAGTTCGGTTCGTTACTCTGCCTCACGCGCTTTCGACTGATAGGCACGAAGCTTTGCGTGCCGCCCTCGGGGCATCTCTTCCGCCCGCCCCTTTTGAAATTGTTCCAGTGCTCAGTTCACCCTGCGATCTTTATGCCATGGGTGTCGTGGCTGTGCGCACGTTGTTGGTCAACGGCCAAAACACATTGGCCGTCGCGCTCGATGAATTGCTCAGCCTCGGACGCGAAACGGAAAGCCTGAAGGCGAAAACGCTCGAAACCGGAGTTGCCGAAGTCTTCCGCAAAGATGAACGGTTTCAGAAGGCGCTCGGTCCGCATCGCCTGACGAATGAACCAATTGACGCAAAGTCCGCTTTCCAATTCCTGCCCGAAGAGTTGTGGTACGATCTGCTCGCCGCATTGATTCGCTTCTTCCCCGGTGTCAGCTCCGCCAGCCACTGCAAAGACTTTGGAGATGCTCCGCCGCTCGCCCTGGAAACGGCTTTCGTCGGCGCCGTCGCGGATTTGCAACGGCTCCTGGTCCGGTCTCGAAGCCTCATTTTTATGGATTGGAAAACAAACCGCGAAATCCATTCGGTGATCCGGAAGATTAGGAAGTCTGGATAAGCGCGCTCAACGCAATTGACAGGCCCTATGCCGGAAGTATCCTGAAGGCCATGACCGCGCCGAATTCGCAGCCACTCGCCAGTCTCGATGAATGGGAAGACGATGTTAAAGCCCGTTATCCTGAACCGGGCAAACCGGCTTTCAAAGCCACAGATCCAGACAAAAAGAAGGAAGAATTCAGGGATTACGCGGCCAACGCGCGGCCAACTGTCCGGGAGTTTTACAGACTCAACCACACCTTCCAGACCTACGATTTCGTGAAGGCGAAAAAGGCCGACTTTTTGCAACGAAATCGGCGCGAAATGACCGTTTGGGAAGCGGCGGAGTTTCTCAACAACCTGGTGGATGACAGTGATCCGGACACGGACATGTCGCAACTCGAGCACCTCTTGCAAACCGCGGAGCAGATCCGCAAGGATGGTCAGCCACGCTGGTTCATTCTGACCGGTTTCATTCACGACCTCGGAAAAATTCTCTGCCTTTTCGGCGAACCCCAATGGGCCGTCGTCGGTGACACTTTTCCAGTGGGCTGCGCCTTTTCCGACAAAATCGTTTTTCATGAATTTTTTGATGCGAATCCCGATTCACGGAATCGGCAGTTCACTTCTCGCCTCGGCGTTTACGAAGAGGGCGCCGGGCTGGATACTGTTGATCTTTCCTGGGGGCACGACGAATACATCTACCACGTGGTCAAAGATCGCATGCCCGAGCCAGCGCTCTACATGCTGCGCTACCATTCGTTTTATCCAGGCCACCGGGAGGGCGAATACAATTATTTGATGAACGACCACGACCGCAAAATGTTCGATTCGGTCCGGGCGTTCAATCCCTACGATCTCTATACGAAGAGCCACGAAAAACCGGACGCGAAAAAGCTCCGTCCTTTCTACGAAGATCTGATCAACGAATTTCTTCCCGGCAAGCTCAAGTGGTAAGGTGCCGGCGAGATCCGAGTTGCTCGCACAGGATTCCCCTCTCCCCTCGGAGGGGAGAGGTTAGGGTGAGGGGTGGTCGCTTTCAGCCAGTGGGCGCCAAACGTTCCTTAGACGTTCACCGTGAAATTTCAGAGATTCCTAAACGTCGTCTCCTGCGGCTTGAGAAGCCCAAGTCACTTCGAATTCTCCGTTGAAGCCAGGGGAAGCTTCACCCAAAAACGGCTGCCTTTGCCCGGCTGAGACTCGACGCCCGCGGTTCCGCCCATTCGCTCGACTCCCTTCCGCACAATGGCCAGGCCCAAACCCGTGCCGGGATAATCATCCGCGGAGTGAAGACGCTCGAAGACGCGGAAGATGCGCGCATTATTCTCCGGCGCAATTCCAATCCCATTATCCTGAACAGAGATAATCGCTGAATCACCGTCCGTTTCGGACGAGATTTTCACCTGTGGAATAACGCCCTGGGCGACAAACTTGACGCCGTTCGCAATGAGGTTAACGAGCACCTGAACCAGAGTCGTCCCGTGGGCCATCACCGTAGGAAGAGGCTCGACAATTTCAACTTGAGCGTTCCTGCTTTTTAGTTCGACATCAAGTTGGGCGACGCCCTCAAGGGCAACCTCGCACACGGAAATGGGAGTGAGCTGAAGGGTGGTGTGGCCCAATTTGCTGAAAACAAGCAAGTCGTTTACCAGGGTGTCCATCCGTTCCGCGGCATTCACAATGCGGTTGGCGCATTCCTGGCCCGTTTCGTCCAACGCCTCGGTGTAATCCTCGAGCAAAACTTTGGCGAAACCCTGCATCGCGCGAATGGGCGCCCGCAAATCGTGGGAGACAGAATACGAAAATGCCTCGAGCGCCGAATTGGATTCCTGCAACGCGGCTTCGGCGCGTTTGCGCGTGGCGACCTCCGCCTCGAGGTCCGAGTTCGCGCTTTGCAATTGATCCGCGCGTTGCTTTAGATCGCTGTTCAGTTTTCGGATCTCGCTTTCGTTTCGCCGTCGCTCCGTGATATCACGGCCAAAAACATAAAGCAGTCGTTCGGCCGGATAAGGGGCCATGGCCCACGAAAAACAGCGCGGACTCTCCGCTGCACACGGATAAAGCGTTTCAAAGTTCACCGCCTGTTGTCCGCCGATCGCCCTCTGCGCCGCGATGCACGCGAGCTTCCGGTCCTCCTGCTCCATGCGATCCCAAAATGGACGCGACTTCAATTCGCTCTCCGAAAAACCGAGCACTCTCTGCCAGGATGGGTTCAGCTCTTTGATCGAACCCTCAAAATCAGTAATGGCGAGCAGATCGACCGAGAGTGTAAAGAAGCGATTCTGCTTTGTTTGTAATTCGATCCGCCGGGCGGCTTCGTTCATTCGCTCCGCGTGCTCGCGCTCCTCCATCAGGCGCAGTTGGTCCGACTGGCGTCTGACCTCGTCCGTCTTTTTGAGCAACTCGACAAAGACGCTTACCTTGCTGCGCAGCACATCCGGAATGACCGGGGTGAAGATGTAATCGACCGCGCCCAGCGAGTAACCTTTGAAAAGATGCGTATCCGACGTGCTGATCGCGCTGACAAAAATGATCGGAATATGCTCCGTGCTCTTGCGCTGCCGAATCATTTCCGCGGTCTCAAAGCCACTCAGGCCCGGCATGTTGACGTCCAGCAGAATCACCGCGAACTCCTGCTTCAGCAAAAGCCGGAGCGCTTCCTCTCCCGAACGCGCCTTGACCAGCGTCTGCCCCAACTCGGACAGGACCGCCTCGAGCGCGATGAGATTTTCCGGAGTGTCATCGACCATGAGGATGTTGACCTTCGGGTGTTCGCTGGAGTCATCCGGAGTTTGCCGGGATGGCAGGACGCGCCCTTCCATCTGGCCGGAACCCTCGGCGGTTCGCGAATTCGTGGGGAGTTCCGTGGTCATCATATCAAGCGACTTTTCGGTAAAGATTGTATTCCTGGTCTAATTCCGAGTAACACTGGCAGGTCGGTGCATTCTCGAGGCTATCGCCCTGCGTCAGGCCGAGAATCCCAAATAAAATGAGGCTTTCGTGGAGAAGATGGTGCGCCCGTTCCTGGATTTTCCGCTCAAAGAACTTGAGCGGGTTTCGGCAAAAGATCGCGTTGAATTCATTGAATGAACTGTCGGTCGCGAGATTATGCCGCGAAAACACCATGTTCTTGCGCAAGACCGTGTCAAACATTCCGCTCGACCCGCCCCCCGAAAAATAGGTCGCGAGCGACTCGGAGCCCCCGCTCTTTAAATACGTCTTTTCGTACTTCTCGAGCTGGGCCAATGGAAAAATGCCGTCATAGCAATTCTGGACAAAGCCTTCGTTCACATCCGTGCTATAGATAGTGCTCTTCTCGTAAAGGCCCTCCTCAAGCAGCACGATCGCAAGGCAGTACGTCTCGAAGACCGAATTGCACCCCACTTGCCAGATTCGCACAAAAGGATACGTCCGCAGCATCGGCACCAATTCGTAGCGAAACTTTTGCAGGAATCCGGCGCTATACGGGACAAACGGCGGAAGCACCATTTTTAGAAAACGCTCGAGGGCGGCCGGATCATGCAAAAGCTTTTCCTGCAACCCGGAAACGGTGCGGACCTTTTCCTTCCGGATTGCCTCCCAAACCCGCCTCCGCACCGGCCCAATCGGATTCGCCTGCAGGTCGATGCCATGCAGGCGATCGATCGCTCGCAACAGGAGCTCAATCTCCAGGTTCTCCAGTTCAGGAGTATATTTTTTGCGTGATCCCATTTAACGGCGTTGCGGCGCCTCGTCAGCGCCGCCCGCGCGGTTATTTCATCGATGCAGCCAGACTCGCAGCAACGAGAGCAGTTGCTCCGTGTCGACAGGCTTGGAGATGTAATCCGACGCGCCCGCTTCGATGCATTTTTCGCGATCGCCTTTCATGGCTTTTGCGGTCAGCGCGAGAATCGGCAGGCCCTTGAACTTCGGCACCTTGCGAATTTCCTGGATCGTATCATAGCCATCCATCTCCGGCATCATGATGTCCATGAGCACCACATCGATATCGTCATTGTTCCGAAGCACCTCAATGGCGTCCCGGCCATTCTCGGCGGAATGCACCACCATGTCGTGCCGTTCGAGCAGGCTCGTCATGGCAAAGATGTTTCGAATGTCGTCATCTACCACCAGGACTTTTTTGCTCGAAAGCATCTCGTCGGTCTTGTGCAGCTTCTCCAGCATTTTCCGCTGCGGTTCCGGCATTCGCGATTGCACCCGATGCAGGAAGAGCGCCGTTTCATCCAGCAAACGCTCCGGCGAACGGACGTCTTTCACGATGATTGTCTTGGCCATGCGCTTGAGCTGCGTCTCCTCTTTCTTGGTTAGATCGCGCCCCGTATAAACGATGACGGGAAGGGTCCGCAGGCTGGCCTCTTTTTTCATTTCTTCCATCAATTGGAAGCCGCTCATATCGGGCAGGCCCAGATCGAGCACCATGCAATCGAAATGGCCTTCCTTGAGCTTTTCCAAAGCTTCCTGCGCCGTCGCCGCACCGGTGATCTGGACATCGCTTTCGCCGATTAATTCCGCGATGCTTTGCCGCTGCACCACGTCGTCCTCCACTACCAGCAGGCTTTTCACCTGCCGCTCGATATACTGGCGAATTTCCTTGAACGCATCGTCCAGGTTTTCCTTCTGGACCGGCTTGGTCAAAAAGGCGAGAGCTCCCTGTTGCAAACCGCGTTCTCTTTCTTCATCCGCCGTAATAATCTGCACTGGAATGTGCCGCGTATTCGGGTCGTCCTTGAGCCGATCCAACACCTTCCATCCCTCCATATCCGGCAAGCCGAGATCGAGCGTGATCGCATCCGGCTTGTGCTCGCGCGCCATGGCGAGCGCCGTGCTGCCCCGGCTCGTCACCAGCACTTTGAAGCCATGCTCGTGTGCCAGGTCCAGGAGGTAATTCGCGAATTTCTCATCGTCTTCGACGATCATCACCACGCGATCGCCGGGGCTGATGTTATTCCGGTCATCCGTTTCATCGCCGTCCGCCGTCAGCGTCGGCACGGCTGGAGTATCGATGACCGCCGGCGTGAGATTCTCCCGGCGCGGCGCCTCGACCCACTCCACCGGCGTACTGCCGGAACGCCGAGGATGTTTCGACACCACTGTACTTTGCGGCAGATAAAGGGTGAAGGTGCTTCCCTGGCCAGGGGCGCTCACCAGGCCAATTTCTCCGCCGAGCAGCCGGGCGATCTCGCGGCTGATCGCCAGACCCAGGCCGGTTCCGCCGAAGCGGCGGCTGGTCGAACCATCCGCCTGCAAGAAAGGCTCGAAGATGATTTGCTGCTTCTCCTGCGGAATGCCGATGCCGGTATCGCGGACCGCAAAAGCCACCACCAGGTTCGCCTGGTTGAGATTCTGGTTCTCCGTCGACCAGCCGGATGTGGCCTGAAATATCTCCAATGCCACTTCGCCGTGTTCCGTGAATTTGAACGCATTCGAGAGCAGGTTCTTCAGCACCTGTTGCAACCGTTTCGTATCGGTCTGGACGGTTTTGGGCAGCGTCGAATCCAGACGGATATTGAATTCGAGCTTTTTCGATTCCGCCACATGCCGGAAGGTGCGGTCGATGTAGTCCTGTAGATTGCTGACGGAAAGGTCTCCCAGATCGATCGTGACCGTTCCCGATTCGATCTTCGAAAGATCGAGGATGTCGTTGATCAGCGTCAGCAGGTCGATACCCGCGCCGTGGATCGTCTTGGCAAATTCGACCTGTTTCGGTGAAAGGTTGCCATCCGGGTTCTCGGCCAGTTGATTCGCGAGAATGAGCAGGCTGTTGAGCGGCGTGCGCAATTCGTGCGACATGTTCGCGAGGAATTCGCTCTTGTACTTTGAAGTGAGCGCGAGCTGCGAGGCTTTCTCTTCGAGCGCCTGGCGGGCTTGTTCGACTTCGCGGTTCTTGCGGGCAACTTCCTCGTTCTGGAGCACAAGCAGCTTGGCTTTCTCTTCCAGCTCGGCGTTGGTTTGTTGCAACTCTTCCTGCTGCGCCTGCAGTTCGCGGGCGAGCGATTGAGACTGCTTGAGGAGTTCCTCCGTTCTCATGTTCGCTTCCAGCGTATTGAGCACGATGCCGATCGACTCAGTAAGCTGATCAAGGAACGCGAGGTGCGTGAGGCTGAACTTCTCGAAGGAAGCAAGTTCCATGACGGCCTTCACCGCGCCTTCGAACACAATCGGCAACACGATAATGTTGTTCGGCTTCGACTCGCCCAGACCCGAGGTGATCTGGATGTAATTCTCCGGCACATTCGTGAGAAGGATGCGTTCCTTTTCCAGCGCGCATTGCCCAACGAGCCCTTCGCCGAGGCGGAAGCGGTTGTCCACGTTCTTCCGTTCGCGATAAGCATAGCTGGCCAGCAGTTTGAGATATGGATCGTCCTTCGTTTCTTTGGTCGGACTGTCCATAAGGTAGAACACCCCTTGATGCGCCCCGACCACCGGAGCCAACTCGGAGAGAATGAGCTTGCCAACCGTGAGCAGGTCCTTCTGCCCTTGCAACATGCGTGAGAACTTCGCGAGATTTGTCTTGAGCCAATCTTGCTCCGAGTTCTTCAACGTCGTGTCGCGCAGGTTGCGGATCATTTCGTTGATGTTGTCCTTGAGCGCCGCCACTTCACCCCGGGCATCAACCTGGATCGACCGTGTCAGGTCACCGCGGGTCACCGCTGTGGCGACTTCCGCAATCGCGCGCACTTGAGTCGTGAGATTCGCCGCGAGCTGATTGACGTTATCCGTCAGATCTTTCCACGTTCCGGCCGCGCCTGGCACCGACGCTTGACCACCGAGTTTTCCTTCAACACCGACCTCACGAGCAACCGTGGTCACCTGGTCAGCGAATGTCGCCAAAGTATCGATCATCGAATTGATCGTATCGGCCAGCGCCGCGATTTCACCCTTCGCTTCAACCGTCAGCTTCCGTTGCAAGTCACCATTCGCTACGGCCGTCACGACTTTCGCGATACCGCGCACCTGCGAGGTGAGGTTCGACGCCATCGAATTGACGTTGTCGGTCAGGTCCTTCCAAATACCGGAAACACCTTTCACGACGGCCTGTCCACCGAGCTTTCCTTCCGTTCCGACTTCGCGCGCCACACGAGTTACTTCCGAAGCGAACGAACTCAGTTGGTCCACCATCGTGTTGATGGTCTCCTTGAGCTCGAGGATTTCGCCTTTCACATCGACCGTGATCTTCTTCGAAAGGTCACCATTCGCGACGGCTGTTGTCACCGCCGCGATGTTGCGAACCTGAGCAGTCAGGTTACCGGCCATTGAATTGACCGAGTCCGTCAGGTCCTTCCAGACACCGGCCACACCTTTCACGACCGCTTGTCCACCGAGCTTTCCTTCCGTTCCGACTTCGCGCGCCACGCGAGTCACTTCCGAAGCAAACGAGCTGAGCTGATCCACCATCGTGTTGACCGTGCTCTTGAGCTCGAGGATTTCGCCTTTAACATCGACCGTAATCTTTTTCGAAAGGTCGCCGTTCGCGACCGCTTTCGTGACGTCCGCGATATTACGAACTTGCGCGGTCAGGTTACCGGCCATCGAATTCACCGAATCGGTCAGGTCTTTCCAGGTACCAGCCACACCTTTTACATCCGCCTGGCCACCGAGCTTCCCTTCCGTTCCGACTTCGCGCGCCACGCGAGTCACTTCCGAAGCGAACGAACGAAGCTGATCCACCATCGTATTGATCGTTTCTTTCAGCTCCAGAATTTCGCCCTGCACATCGACCGTGATCTTCTTGGAAAGGTCACCATTCGCGACGGCAGTCGTCACTTCCGCAATGTTACGAACTTGAGCGGTAAGATTACCCGCCATGAAGTTCACGGAATCGGTCAAATCCTTCCAAGTACCCGCGACACCTCGCACTTCTGCCTGCCCACCGAGCTTTCCTTCCGTTCCGACTTCACGAGCGACACGAGTCACTTCGGAGGCGAACGAGCTAAGCTGATCCACCATCGTATTGACGGTGTTCTTCAGCTCGAGAATTTCACCTTTAACATCGACCGTAATCTTCTTCGAAAGATCACCGTTCGCAACGGCCTTGGTCACGTCCGCGATATTACGAACTTGCGCCGTAAGGTTGGAAGCCATCGAGTTCACCGAGTCGGTCAGGTCCTTCCAAGTTCCGGCCACCCCTTTCACGTCGGCCTGCCCGCCGAGCTTTCCTTCCGTACCAACTTCACGAGCCACGCGCGTCACTTCGGAGGCGAATGAGCTGAGCTGATCCACCATCGTGTTGATCGTATTCTTCAGCTCCAGGATTTCACCTTTGACATCGACCGTGATCTTGCGCGAGAGATCGCCATTCGCGACCGCCTTGGTCACATCCGCAATGTTGCGGACTTGCGCCGTGAGGTTCGAAGCCATCGAGTTCACCGAATCGGTCAGGTCCTTCCAAACACCCGCCACCCCTTTCACATCGGCCTGCCCACCAAGCTTTCCTTCCGTACCAACTTCACGAGCCACACGCGTCACTTCCGCCGCGAACGAGCTGAGCTGGTCCACCATCGTATTAACAGTGTTCTTCAGCTCAAGAATTTCGCCCTTCACATCGACCGTGATCTTCTTTGAAAGATCGCCATTCGCGACCGCTTTCGTCACGTCCGCGATGTTGCGGACCTGGGCGGTCAAGTTACCCGCCATGAAGTTCACTGAATCCGTTAGGTCCTTCCACGTTCCGGCCACGCCTTTGACATCCGCCTGGCCACCGAGTTTTCCTTCGGTACCGACTTCGCGCGCCACACGAGTCACTTCCGCCGCAAATGAGCGAAGTTGTTCCACCATCGTATTGACCGTGTTCTTCAGCTCGAGAATTTCGCCCTTCACATCGACCGTGATCTTCTTTGAAAGGTCTCCGTTCGCCACCGCCGTCGTGACTTCCGCGATATTACGAACCTGCGCTGTCAGGTTGCCGGCCATGAAGTTCACCGAGTCGGTGAGGTCCTTCCAAGTACCCGCGACACCTTTCACATCGGCCTGGCCACCCAGCTTCCCTTCCGTGCCGACTTCGCGCGCCACACGCGTCACTTCCGATGCGAACGAGCTAAGCTGATCCACCATCGTATTGATGACGTTCTTGATCTGGAGAATTTCGCCGCGCGCTTCGACCGTGATCTTTTGAGTCAAGTCACCGTCCGCAATCGCCGTCGCCACCTTTGAAACGTCCCGAAGCTGAACCGTCAGGTTCGACGCCATGAAATTTACGTTGTCGGTCAGGTCCTTCCACACACCGGCCACCCCTTTGACCTGCGCCTGCCCACCCAGTTTTCCTTCGGTACCAACTTCACGCGCCACACGGCTGACTTCCGCCGCAAACGAACTGAGTTGATCCACCATCGTATTAACGACGTTCTTGATCTGCAGAATTTCCCCGCGCACATCGACCGTGATCTTTTGCGTCAAGTCGCCGCTCGCAATCGCCGTTGCCACCTTCGAAACGTCCCGAAGCTGAACCGTCAGGTTCGATGCCATGAAATTCACGTTATCGGTCAGGTCCTTCCACACACCGGCCACCCCTTTGACCTGTGCCTGACCACCCAGCTTGCCTTCCGTACCGACTTCACGCGCCACACGGGTCACTTCCGCTGCGAATGAAGAAAGCTGATCCACCATCGTATTAACGGTGTTCTTCAGCTCGAGAATTTCGCCTTTCACATCGACCGTGATCTTCTTCGAAAGGTCACCGTTCGCCACGGCCGTTGTCACCGCCGCGATGTTACGCACCTGCGCCGTCAGGTTCGACGCCATGTAATTCACCGAATCCGTCAAGTCCTTCCACGTTCCCGACACACCTTCAACGCGCGCCTGCCCGCCGAGTTTTCCTTCCGTACCGACTTCGCGCGCTACACGAGTCACTTCCGAGGCGAACGAGCGAAGCTGATCCACCATCGTATTAATCGTGTTCTTCAGCTCAAGGAACTCACCTTTAACGTCCACCGTAATCTTCTTGGACAAGTCACCTTTCGCGATCGCCGTCGCGACTTTCGCGATGTTACGCACCTGCCCAGTCAGGTTACCGGCCATCAGGTTCACCGAATCCGTGAGGTCCTTCCAAGTACCCGCCACGCCACGCACCCGCGCCTGGCCACCGAGTTTTCCTTCGGTGCCGACTTCGCGCGCCACACGAGTCACTTCCGAAGCAAAGCTCCCGAGCTGCTTCACCATCGTATTAACCGTCGTCGCCGTGCGTTTAAATTCACCCTTCAGCGCCCGACCCGTAATCTGCGTCGCCATCTTCTGCGAAAGATCCCCATTCGCCACCGCCCCGATCACGCGTGCCGTTTCATTCAACGGCCAAACCAGGTCGGAAATCAGCATGTTCACCGACTCTTCCCACCCCGCCCAGTCACCGCGCACCGCTTCTCCCAGGCTCACCCGTTCATCAATCCGCCCCTCGCGACCCACCACCCGGCTGATACGCGTCAGTTCCTCCGACATGCTCTCGTTCATTTCCGCAATGGCGTTGAACGAATCAGCGATTTTGGCGTTAATTCCTTTCCAGGCCGCCGGCAGCCGCACCGAGAAATCTCCCCGGCGGAATGTAGTTAAAACAGCTAACAAAGCTTCCCGGTCCAGCTCACCTTCTCCCTCCTGAAACATGGCAACGGCATTGCGCGCAGCCGCCTTGCTTCGGCCCGGCCGTCGTGCCTTGGCCCTTTTCAACACAGTGGTATCATGTTCCGGGGAAACTACATTTGGGTCAGCCATATGAATCGGGATTGCGTTGCCTCAATTCGAAGAAAGCCCGCAAACACAAAGACACCCGGCCAGCCGGGCAATAGCCTCTGGAGCGCGATTCTGATCAAGGTTCTCGAAGTATATCGGTGACTAGATGGTGAGCAATGCTCCGTTCAACTGAAAGCGTATTCAGGGAAACCCCGATACTTCATTCATCGTTCACTTGAATTGATGTTTTCGAACCATTTCGACTGCGGAGCGCTTCGATCAACTGCGCCCAAAAAGTGAAAGCTGCGCAATCCCCGATGCTCAATGAAATTGGCCGCCTTCACCATTGCGGCGCCATCGCGCTTGCTTTTGAGAGAAGGTCCCTTCATTCTCGGCGGATTCTTTGGTATCTTGGTCCAAGGAGTTCTGAAGCACTGAATGAGTACAGAAGAAGAGGAGTCGAAAAAAACGGAGTCCGAGCTTGGTTTGGATTTGGATTTGCATTTCCTTCCCTCCTGGGCACAGCAGCCGTCGGTCAATCAATACGAGAAGTTCACCGGAGAGGAGGGACGCGACCGGCGCGGACGGGATCGTGGTGACCGGGGCGATCGCGGGCCGAGGCGATTTGACCGCCCCCGGCCGGCGGGGCCTCCTTCGCAACAACCGTTTGGCCAAGCCCGCGGACCGCGTCCTATTGGGCGAGGCGGTGATCGCCGTGACGAAGGCCGGGGCCGGGGACCGCGCCGTGGCGGACCACCGCGCGGCGGACCAGGCGGCCGTCCGGGCCCCGACCGTCCCGAAATAAAGTTGCCGGAGATCGAGGTCACGTTCTTCCCCGAAGAGAAGGGCGTTGAATCCCTCGCGCGGCAGATCAAGCTCAGTGGCCGTGCCTATCCGCTTTTCGAAATCGCCTATCTCGTTCTAAAGAAGCCCGAACGCTATCACGTTCAGCTCGCTTCGAAGAAAAAGGAGGATGGCCAGCCCGCGCAGCTCCTTTATATCTGCGGCCTGGACGATACCCTCTGGCTCGACGAGAACGAGGCGCTACGCCACGTGCTCGACAAACACTTCGGCACCTTTTACGCCAGCGAAAAAATTCCCACCGAAGCCCCCAAAGGCGTTTACACCTTTGTCGCCCAATGTGGGATGAGTGGAACCATTCTCGGCCCGCCGAATTATCACGATTACCAAAACAAGCTCCGCAAATTACATCAGGAACGCTTCTCGCGAATGCCGTTCGATATGTTCAAGTCGAGAATTCGCATCGTCAAGGACGAGGCCGTGGTCAAGAAATGGCTCGAGGAGCAAAGTTTCCGCACGGAATATACCTGCCTGAACATTCCCGAAACCATCAAGCTCAACACCCGCGAGGATGTTGAAAAGCATTTTCGCGAAACCCATCTCGGCAACGTCATCAAACCGGTCGAAAACCACACCATCCCGGGCAACGCCGTCGCCGATATCGAAAATCGCGGGCTTCACTCCTTGATACGTCGCGCCTACGACGAACAAATGCGCTTTCCGCTCAAGGTCGTGAACATCCTGAGCGGCCAGTTCGCTCGCCAGGGCTTGCAGTTCTTCAAGGTCAATAAGAGCGTCACACATGTCGCTGTGGCGCGTCCCCATTACCTGGACCTCGAAGTGGTGAGCGTTTCAGATGGCGTCAAGCGAATCGTCGAATTCATCAACGCGAATCCGCGCACCACACGCAAAAAACTGCTGGAAGCTTTGGCCCCCGGCGGATCGCAACCAGCTCCCGTGACGCCCGCTGTTCAGCCAGCCGCGGCTCCCGCCGAGGCCGCTCAACCGGGTGCCGAAACCGCTCAAGGGGCGGCGTCCCCAGCCGCTTCCACCCCCCCTCCGGCTGCTGCCTCTGCTGCCTCTCCGGAAGCTTCCGCCGTCATCAGCGATCTGCATTGGCTGGTTCATCAGGGACATGTCATCGAGTTCGCCAACGGCATCCTGGAAACAGCCAAGAAGCCTTTACCGCGTCCACCCAAGCCGGAGAAGAAGCAGAAACCAGAGCAGACCGCGGAACAACCGGCCGAAGCGGAAGTCACAACTCAGGAAGGAATTATTCCCGGCGAAGGCACGCAGGCCGAAGCCGAAGGAGCAGCCGGCGCGGATAATCCCGAAGCAAACGCGACGACACCTGTGGAAAGCGGGGCGACCCCTGTCGAAGAAACCGCCGAAAGCGCTGCATCATCGGCTCCGACGAATCCGCCGCAAGAAGTTACCGCCTCTTCGGATATTCCTCAGGGGAGTGAACCCACCTCTTCTCCAGAAGAAAAGCCCGCCCATCAGCCGTTATAATTCGCTGCAACGATCAAACCGACTAGGCCTTAGCCCTACAGCGATTCAGTAGGGCGAGGCTGAAAGGGAATAGTTGCATCCAAAGGCCGGAACTCCTTGTTGAGCTCTCACCTGTGGGAAGCGACCCTACCCAATATTAGGAATATAAAAGCGCTCAATAACTTTTAGAGAGTGACAGAGCAGGACGAAATGGCATAAACGGGCGGTTCGTTCCTGGAAACGGGAATGTTGAGGCGGCGACGTGGTGGGATCATGATCGCGAAAAAAAGCATTTGCGCTAATTGGCTACTGGTGTTTTCCGGCCTTCCGGGAATTTCCGCGCGAGTATTTTGGTTGCTTCTATCCGCAACTTCCGTCGCGTCGCTGATGAGACTTATTATCGTCTCGACCTTACAAGGCAGGCATTATCTCAAATCAAAGGCAATTCGCTATGAGCAACTCTAAACCGATTACTTTTTTAGTCCCGGGGCATCCGCAACCACTGGAAGGGACCCCCGCTGGAGCGCCGACACGATCCGGCGGTGAGATGGCCGCTCCGTTACTGACGCCCCGCCCATTGACGCGCGGAACAGTTAAGCAGTCCGTCCAGGTTGGATTGCAACGCGACGCGGGAACGGAAACACGAGTGGTGGCGGTGCCGGATGAAGATGTGGTGGTTTTGCATGTTGCGGGAGGCCCGGCCCTGGTTCTGCATCCGGAAACGGCGCGAGACCTGATGCTCTCCCAGGGGGATACGAAGCGAAGCCGCGGCGGAGAACAGGCCGAGGGGCCGGATGCCGTGAGAGTTCCCGCACGCCTGCGATGGAAGGAATTGGAAGAAGGAGTTCCGTCGCGCGGTGCGACACGCGGATTTCTCGGGGACGTTTTGGTCTCAGCAGTGGAAGTGGTCACCGGCTTGGGAAAGGATAAGCTGGCCGATTATTCGGCGGAGCAGTTGGCGGCGATCGTCGATGGCCAGGTGGATGAAGGAATTTATAAACTGGACGCGGACGAACTGGGGCCGCTCAAGGGAAGGAACACGGCTATCAAATCCGTAGCCGCAAGGGAGGGGGGGCGACCGCAGTTGGTTTTGATTCACGGGACCTTTTCGAATGCGAGCGGAACATTCAACAAACTCTGGACGCAGCATCCACAGCACGTTCGGTCACTGTTCCAGCAGTACGGGAATGAGATTTATGCCCTGGATCATGCCACGCTCGGGCGGAGTCCAATTGAAAACGCCTTGACCCTGGCGCGAGCTCTTCCCAGTAAAGCAAGGCTGCATCTGCTGACGCATTCTCGCGGAGGTTTGGTCGCGGAGGTTCTCGCGCGTGTCTGCGCACAACCGGAATTGAGCGACGAATATTTCGAGCCGTTCTCCAAAAAGGGTTATGAACCGCAATTGGCCGCGCTGAAAGACCTGTCCGCACTGGTGAAGGAGAAGGATGTTCAGACCGAGCGGATCGTGCGCGTCGCTTGTCCGGCGCGCGGGACGCTGCTCGCTTCCAAACGGCTCGACGCCTATGTCTCGGTTTTGAAATGGGCGCTGGAATTGGCGGGCGTCCCAGTCGCGCCAGCGATCCTGGATTTTCTTGGAGAGGTGGCGCGTCGGCGGGCCGATCCCGAAATACTACCCGGTTTGGCCGCGCAGATTCCGGACAGCCCTTTGGTCAAATGGTTGCATTCGGTAGATGAGCCGATCGCGGGCGATTTGCGCGTGCTGGCAGGCGATCTGGAAGGGGACTCGGTGGTTTCGTGGCTGAAGACCCTGCTCGCGGACAGTTTTTATTGGACGGACAATGACCTGGTTGTCCAGACGCGCTCGATGTACGGCGGGACACCGCGCGCGGGCGGCGCCACGTTCCTGCTCGATCAAGGCGGCAAAGTGTCTCACTTCAGTTATTTCAGCAACGAACGCAGTGCGGAAGCCATCGTCACCGCCTTGATGCAGGATACTCCGGCAGGTTTCCAAACGATCGGGCCGCTTTCCTGGGCGGGCGAATCGTCCACCGGCGTTCGGGCCCGGATCATGGAAGTGGAAACGGCGGAGACTCTGGCCGCGAAGCCGGCGGTATTTCTGCTTCCTGGAATTCTTGGAAGCAACCTCAAAGTCAAAGGCAAGCGGATCTGGCTTGGTTGGCGAATTGTCAACGGTCTCGATCGGCTGGCCTATGATCCGGTCAAAGCGAGCGAAGTGGAGCCGGACGGTCCGATCGGAATGTTCTATGACGATCTGGCGGGCTTTCTCTCTGCGACCCATGAAGTGATCGAGTTTCCCTATGATTGGCGTCGGCCTATTGAGGAAGAGGCGCGACGCCTGGCTACTGCCGTGGAAAACGCGCTCGCGGCACGCGCTAAAAGCGGACAGCCGGTCCGAATGATGGTGCATTCAATGGGCGGAGTCGTCGCCCGTGTGATGCAACTCGAACGCCCGCAGACCTGGGATCGGATGATGGCTCACGCCGCGGCGCGTTTGGTCATGCTCGGCACGCCCAACGGCGGATCTTTTGCCCCGATGCAGGTGCTTTCCGGAGATGATACTTTTGGCCAATGGCTTGTGGCTTTTGGCGCGCCGTTTCAAGACGCCCAGGCGCGTGAACTGCTCGCGAAGTTTCCAGGATTTCTCCAATTGCAAGCCGACCTATTGGATGAAGGACTTGGTCTGGCGCGGCAGCAAACCTGGCAGAAGCTCGCCGATGAGGATCTCAAGCGGCTCGAAGAACGGAGTTGGTGGCATCGGCTTGAGCTACAGATCCGCTCCCATGCCTGGGGGATTCCGCCGCAGGACGTCCTCGATCAATCCGTTGCTCTGAGAAAACGTCTCGACGAACAACTGAAGAAAGATTTCGCAAAGAGCAGCGAGAAGATTCTGCTCGTCGTTGGGAAGGCGAAATTCACACCGGTTGGATATGAATTTGGCGACGAAGGCCTTGTCTATCTAAACGCGCCCGAGAACGGGGATGGCCGGGTGGCGCTTCGAAGCGCGATGCTGCCCGGTGTTCGGACCTGGGCATTGGATTGCGAACACGGTTCGTTACCTTCGAAGAAGGAGGCCTTTCCGGCATTCCTTGAACTCCTCGAGCGAGGTGAAACGACCCAATTGGCTCGCGTTACTGCCCCGGTGCTGGCTGGAGCAACGCGAGGTGCTGCCACCGCAGTGCTCGGACTGGTGCGCAGCCGGCCATCGCGCGAACGGCTCGCGGCGAAGCCTCCGCGGAACGAACGGGATTTGCTTTCGCCGGAAGGGCCGGTGCCAGTTTCCCCAAGGATGGCGGCAAAATCACTGCGTATCACCGTGACGAACGGAAACCTGAAGTTCGTGCGAGAACCGCTCCTGCTTGGCCATTATCATTCGATGCGTTTGACCGGCACGGAAGCGGTGATGGATCGATTGATCGGCGGCGCGATGAGCCAATCACTCAAACTCGGCCGTTACCCAAACGTGCCGACGATGCACCAGGTCTTCGTGAACCGAACGGTTAATCCAGATAATCCGCTGCAGCAACTGCCCAGGCCCGAAGCGGTAATCGTGGTTGGATTGGGCGATGAAGGCAAGCTGCGGCCACTGCAGCTCGCGAGCACCGTTCTCCATGGTGTCCTCGCCTGGTCTCAGCGGGTCGCGGAGAAGCGCGAGAATACTGCGCTGCAATTTGAACTCGCGGCGACGCTGATCGGCAGCGGCGGCACTGGAATTTCCGCTGGCCAGGCGGCGCAACTGGTGGCGCAAGGCGTGCTCGAGGCGAATGTTCGACTCGAACAGGCCAACTGGCCGACCGTCAGCCATCTTCACCTGATCGAAGTTTACCTCGATCGCGCCACCGAAGCCTGGCGTGCATTGCAACTGCAATCAACATCTGCGCCCGGGCAATTTAACGTCACGCCCACGATCCAATGCGGAAGAGGTGGCATGCGGCGGCCGCTGGACTCCGGTTATCGGGGGGCCAATTACGATTTTATTACCGCGGTGGGGCAGGCCGGAGAAAACAATGACCGCGAGATTTTCTATACCGTCGATTCCAAACGGGCGCGAACGGAGGTGCGGGCCCAGGCGACACAGACCCAGTTGTTGCGCGAACTGGTCCTGAAAGCTTCCAATGACAGGAATGATGATCCGCAAATTGGGCATACGCTCTTCCGGCTTTTGGTGCCGATCGAGATGGAACCCTACCTCAGCGGAAGCAGCGAATTGTTGCTCGAGTTGGACAGCGAAACAGCCGGGATTCCGTGGGAACTATTGGACGCGGTTGCGGCCAACGGGGCTTCGGAGAACGACCCGTGGGCGATTCGCTCCAAACTCCTCCGCAAGTTGCGCACGGACGATTACCGGGCTCAAGTGGTCGACGCGACTGCCGATGGCGATATTCTGATTATTGGCGAGCCGGCCTGCAACCCGGCTTGTTATCCCCGGCTCCCGGGCGCGCGGCGGGAGGCGAATGCGGTCATCAAATGTCTGAGTGATTCAGCCTCGGGAAGTTCCGTCCGAGTCAAATCACTCGTCGGAAAAAGTGGATCCGACGGAATTGGTGATGACGCACTGACCATTGTCAATACCTTGTTGGAACGCAAACGAACCTGGCGAATCATCCACATCGCGGGGCACGGAGAACCGCCGCTCAAAACAGACCCTCGCGGAGTGGTTCTTTCGACGGGTTTTCTCGGGCCGCGCGAAATTCGCAGTCTGCGCACGGTGCCTGAACTCGTTTTTGTGAATTGCTGCCATCTGGCCGCGCGGGACATTGAACAGGTGCTGGGCGGCTCGGAGTACGGAAGATTCAATCGTCCGCAATTTGCCGCCGGCGTCGCGCAGGAATTAATCAAGATCGGAGTGCGCTGTGTTATTGCCGCTGGATGGGCGGTGCAGGACGAGGCGGCCATGATCTTTGCGACAACCTTTTACACCCAGTTGCTCGGCGGGGACCGATTCATGGATGCCGTGACCGCCGCTCGAACAAAATCACGAGAAGCAGGGGGCAACACCTGGGCGGCCTATCAATGTTATGGCGATCCGGACTGGACCTTTCGCCGTGAAGGCGGCGACGCCCAGGCGCCCAGTGAATCATTCACCCATAAGTATGACGGCGTGGCCTCCGCGAGATCCCTTATTCTGGCGCTCGATGCGATTGCGGTCCGCAGCCAGTTTGACCAGGCCAATTCGGAACAGCAACGCACGGAGATACGCCACCTCGAAGCTCGCTTTTCGGATCTGGCGCGGGGAAATGGCGAGGTTGCGGAGGCTTTTGGAAAAGCCTGGGCCGAATCAGGCGATCGGGTCGCTGCGATTGGTTGGTACGATCGGGCGGTGGCCGCCAATGATGGTTCGGCATCGTTCAAAGCGTCAGAGCAGTTGAGTAATCTTCGGGTGCGCGGCGCGTGGGAAACGGTGGCCAAGAAACTGGAAGCGAGGGATAAGCTGGAGCAAAGCTCCAAATCAGCCTCGCGACGTGGAAAAGGGCGAGTTCGCGCGAAAAGTGACGAACTTAAAAGCGACGAACTTGTTTCAGCCGAGCGCGATTTGGTGGAGGCGGCGAAAAAGGCGCGGACCTCCATCCGAGACGGCATGGATCTGCTTGAAAAAGTCACATCCCTTCAATCGACCATGGAGCGCGAGAACCTCCTCGGCTCCGCCTTCAAACGGCTGGCCATGGTTGAAGCTGCGGCCGGAAACGCCCGCGAAGAAACCAAAGCTCTTGAAAGCATGCGGAAGCATTATGCCGCGGCAGAACAGCTCGCGCGCGATCAGCAACTTCCGGACATTTACTATCCGATCATGAACCGAATGGCGGGAGATTTGGCGATCGAAGCAGGAAAAGGCGATTGGAAAGGGTTTGATCCCGCTGATCTGTCGGCCGCGCGCCAGACTCTGGAGGAAAAGAATCGCGCCGATGCCGATTTCTGGAGCGTCGTCGGATCCATTGAATTGCGCTGGTACGAAGCGCTCGCGGATCGGAGCCTGGCTAGACACCTGGATTCGATCGAGCAGGACTTCCAACAGTTGCACACCCGTGTCAGCGCCAGCCGCTTCTGGCGTTCCGTGGCCGATCAAATGCAGTTTGTGTTGCCGAAGTATGCAAGGCGTGCGTCGGCGCCGGAGAAAAAAGCCGCGGAATCATTGCTCGATTTTATTGAGACGCTGACTGCCGGCAATACCGCTCGTGCCTGAAATTTTATTTCGGCGCGTTCGTGAGGATATCCTCCATCAACACGAGGACGGTCGCTTCCGCGATTTCCCGGAAATCGTAGAAGCGCATGAGATTGGCGGCATTGGCATCATTACCGATCACGTCCGAGGCGGTCGCCTGGCCAATGATTCGCGAATCGCTCAAGCGAACCGCCGTGGCGTGGATATCCGGCACGGCAATTGTTCGATCGCCGGAGAGTCCCGTCACCGGGACGGAATGTGATGAAACGAGAATCTCGATCGCCACGTCAGCACCTTTGAGCAGCGCGTCGCGATTTGCTGGTTCCCCTTTCGAATCTTTCCCCAGGGCTTCCGCGATGAGTTGCAGGGCAACCGATCGATCCGTCAGGTTCGCGCCCGCGATGCGCAAAGGACGGCCAAAAAGGCGTTCGAGATCACGTGTGGTTTCTTTGTCGGCGGGCGCGCCATTGGTTCTATCGTTCCAATTGTAGGGAGCGCCTGTGCTATTAGTGCTATTGGTGACCGCCGCAGTCGATCCGGCGACATTCTGAGGTGCGGTCGGATCGGCCTTCGCTTCAGGTTTGGTCTCCGCAATTCCGGTAGGCGCCACCTCGGCCGTCGGTCGATTCACGCCAATGACGATTCGCGGGCTGCCCAGTTTGGGGTAGGCCGCTTTGAATCGTTGGATCAAGTCATTCGCCTGTTCGGGTGAAATGAGCACCGGTCGGCCAACCACCAGCGGTCTCTCTTCGTTTGTGGTCTGGACCGGCGGAACCGTGGCAGGCGCGCCCGTGCTCAACGGCGGCGGAAGCTGCTTCGTCCTGGGCGGATCCGCCAGCAGTGGACTGGCCGCGACCGCGGCGATCACCAATTGAAAAGCAACGCGTCTCATAACTCGGCCGGACGCTTTCTAATGCGCCTCGCGAACCCGTACCGTAAATCGCGTGGGACGTTCATTCGCGGAGACGAAGCGCACCGATTCCTGGCCATTTTCGGAAAGGATCACCGTGTTCCAGGTGCTGGAATCAATCGTGAACCCTTGCGAATCTTTGAATTCGCACTGCACCTGCACCTGAATTCGGCGCGACTCGCGGTTCCGCAGATTGGCCACCACCTCCATCCGGCCATCCGGCAAAGTGGTCTGTTGCAGGCCCGGCGATGTCACCGAATGCTGCACCGTGCTGCCGAGCAGCACAAGATTCGAGCTGTCCTCCAGATCATACTGAGCCGTATTAACCGGTTCGTACGCGCCACCCGCATGGCAGCCAAGAAAACCAAGAGCCGCGGCCACAGCCGCCGCCATCGAAACCAGATATTTTTTCATAGTCATGAATTGTGGTCGCTGGCGAACAACACAGCGCTGTTCTCCTTCACCACGCTAAAGCTGATTGTTTTTGTTAACGAGGGCAGCACCGCGCCGGCGGCATTTGTGAACTCCACCGTCGCCTTGTGCGGTCCCAAAGGAAGCTCCAGAGCAACAAAGCTGATGTAACCCGGCAAATTATCCCATGTCCGGATATCCGCTTCGGGAGTCGTGGCCGCCGCGAATATCTTGCTCACGATTCCCGCCGCCAGCAGTCCGACTCCAATTTCCTCCCCGCCCCTTTGGCTGGCCGCCACCGCGCCCCCAATGATCGCCGCTGTGCCGAATGTATCCGTCGCACTTTTGAAAACCGCCTTGTTCGCCAGGATGTGGTCCATGACCCGTCCGCCCCGGGTCGTCGCCTGAAAATTCACGTCATCGTACGGCCCGATTCGGACCGCTTGATTCTCCACCTTCACCCAGGCGCCATGCACCACCGATTGTCCCGGTCGAATCCGCAGTTCCTCGCCATACTCTCCGGTGGCATATTTCGAAGGGCCCTGCCCAAACTCCAAAAACACCATCGTGTTCGCCTTCTTATTGAAGGGCGGAAGCTGCCCGATCTTGAACGATTTCTGGGCGCGCTGAAGCGCATCCGCGCTGTCATCCCCGAAATAACGCGCGCTGATAAAACCATCGAGATAATCCATGAGCACCCAATCATTAGCGTACTCACGATTCTCCGTGTCGCTGTCCTGGATTTGTCCGTTGCGAAAGCAGGCGCGCCCGTTGTCCGGTTCACCGTTCATCCAATAAAGAATGCCGGCGTAAAAATAGGCCATGACCCGTTCGTAGGGCTCCCCAATAAAAGTCTTTTTCGATTCCTCGTGGAATAAGCTCCGCGCCTTCTTTGCCGTCGCGTCCGGCCCGATAATTCCGCCAACTCGCAGCAACGCATCGCCCAAAAGGCGCTGCGCCTCCGCATAATTTCCGTGGCGCAATTCCGCCAATCCAGTTCGGTACTGCCAAAGAACCCGATCCTTCTCCGGTCCATGCGCGATGGCATTTTGCCCATCCACCAGCGGATCGCCCGTGCGCGTCCAGGTCTCTTTCGGAGTCGAGGCGCAGCCGGTCAACAGAAGAACAAGGCATCCCACGAGAACGCCTGCTGCGCATGAACTCGACTGAGAACGCCGTCGCTTTCCCCTCTCCCCTAAAAGGGGAGAGGGATAGGGTGAGGGGTCACTCTTCAGCCGGCGGCGTTCAACCTGCCATGGAGATTCATGGAGATCGCCGTTCCTCAAACCAACGGCGCCCATATCGTCTCGGAGCTTCATGGAGAGGAGTGTGTTCGCCCGGCCGACGTCTGCGGATAGCCTCACAAGTTTCTCCGAATCCCCTTCTAAAAGCACTGAAATCAGAGACTCCTCACCTCGTCTCCTGCAATTGGGCGCGAGAAGATCCTGCCGGACTGCTGAAGAGCTCCCGGCCTTACCGATAAGAGGCATCTTCCAGTCCCTGCTTTTTGATTTCGTACGCGCCGTCATACACCATCACGCTGGTGCGGGCGTCGATCAGTTGGAAGGTATAAAGGATATAATCACTGATCCCTTGCGACGTCTTCGTGGAAACGCCTTCCAGCTTGCCAGTCAAAAAATAATCCGCGCCGCGGAATTCTTGGATGTTCGGATCTGAACTCGCCGTCACCTGCCCGCTTTGCTTTAACTGCCGCTCATGCTCCAACGTGGCGATATTCTCGCGGGCCAGAAACCGCACCTTGCCCCGCGCCTTCTCATTCAATTGCTGGCGGATGCGCGTCAGGAAAATGGTTTTGTTGACCGGGAACCGCGTATTGTTAATCACCGGATCCGTGACAATGTAAGGAGGCGTTTTTGCGCCCGCGATCTCCGGGATGCCCACGATCTCGCGCGCCATTTTGTCCGTCGCCGTCACGATATCGGTCGATTCAACCCCGGTCCCGGCCACGAACCCGCGTTCATCCGGGCGCATTTCCGTGACGTTCACTCCGGAAGGATTCTTCACGCCGCTCGAAGCGCATCCGGCCAAAATGAAAGCCGCTGCGGTCATCCCGACCTGCCTGGTTGATGTACAAATCATCTCTTTCAGTTTCATAGAAGTTGGAATTAAAAATGGAGTCAAAAGGGGCAAACAATCGCGTCTGGTGAGGCCAGCCTCGCAATCCTTGGGGCTAAAACGACTTCCTTCATAGGTTCGTCGCCTGATCAGACGCAACCCTCGATCTGGACATTCAGGCGCGGTCCTTACGCTAACACGCCCAGCCACTTCCGCAAATCCAAGCCTGCCTCCATTTAATTCAGTGGGTGTGATTAAGACCGCCGGTCAAACAGGTAGTGGCTCGACCGCTGGGCGAGCCTCCGAGCGTAAAGAAACCACCCCTGTATCCGCGCAATTCCGGGCGTACTCCCCCCTCGCTCCTTCACTTCCCACTACGCGGAAGCCCGAGTTGATCGGCACTTTTAATCGCACCCGATTTCAGTTGGACGCTTGTTGAAAGACCCTCCATCGAATAGGGTTCAGACATGGCCAGCGTCATTACGCCAACCGCGCCGATCGTTCCTCCCAAAGAATTTCTATCTTCGGAAGAATTTATGGATTGGCTCGAGCCTGGAATTCACGCGGATCTCATCGCCGGCGAAATCTTCATGCACTCTCCCGTTTCCTTTAAGCACGCGAATCTGCTGAACTTCGTGGATCCGCTCTTGCGCCTTTACATTGCCGAAAAGCGCCTCGGGCAATTGTATCGCGAAGTCGTTGCCGTCAGACTCAGTTCACGTCACACCTTTCTTCCCGATCTCTGCTTTTTTACCAATGACCAAATCCGGCATCTCCAGCCTAACTTCGCGCCCTTCGCGCCCACCCTGGTCGTTGAAGCCCTATCGCCCAGTTCGGAACTCCGGGATCGGCGCCAAAAGTTTGCCGCCTACGAGGAATTTGGCGTGCAGGAATATTGGATCCTGGACGCGGAAAAACAAGCGCACCAATTCTATCGCCTCAACGGGGATGTCTTGGAGCCTTACCCCGATACGGCGGAAGGTAAGATGATCTCCCACGTGATTCCCGGCTTCTATTTGCGCCGCCAGTGGCTCGACCAGCGGGAATTTCCCGACGTCATGGCCTGCTTTCAGGAAATCGTCGCCAGGGCACATCCTTGATACAACCACCGTTTTCAGAAGAGTGCGGAGCGTCCTGAACCAGAGGCCATTGGCAACTGAACGAAACGTTTCCTCTTAAAACACGCATCTCCTCCCCTCGCCCCTCAAAAGGGGAGAGGGCCAGGGTGAGAACCCCCCAAACCAAATTCGCGCATTGTGCCCATGAACCCGATTGAGAATGCCGCCCCTTCTCCCTCGCCCCTGGCAGGGGAGAGGGATGGGGTGAGGGGTCGCTCTTCAGCCCGCGCTGCTCAACATGCCACGGAGGTTCATCGGGAAGGGATTTGGGTCGCCGACTCGGTCGGGCTTAACAAGCCGTCCAGACTACGGCCCGAAAATCAAAAACATCTGCGTCCATTTTGCTCAACCTGAAACACGACGCCGATCTGCTTCGTGTGCAATCAGACGCACAGTTGCTGGGTGCCTCGCGCGCCCATAATGTCCCGTTAACTGCAAGCGAGTTTCTCGGAGATGGAGCAAGAGACCAAATCGTTCGCCAGTCATCGCCCTTCGCACGAAGGAGCCCCAATTCTTTTTTTGACAAAAATCCCTAATTCACCTAAATGAAACAACCCGCAACGCAAATATGAAAACACTCTTTAGCGGCCGCACTAAGAGCGGCTTCACTCTGATCGAACTGCTCGTCGTCATTGCGATCATAGCGATCCTTGCCGGAATGCTCCTCCCCGCTTTGGCCAAAGCAAAAACCAAGGCGCAGGGAATTCAATGCATGAACAACGGCAAGCAGATGGGCTTGGCTTTTCAGCTCTACGCCAGCGATTTCAATGATCTTTTGCCACCCAACCCGGACGATGGAAATACCACTCCGTTTTTCAACTGGTGCGCGGGTTCGGCCGGTCGCGGTGGCCCTCAGGAGTTTAATCCCGATATCCTGGATGATCCCAACCGAATGCTCCTCGCCAAATACGGCATCAACCACTTGGAACTAAAGTGCCCGGCGGACAAGCGAATCGGTACTTACCAGGGAACGAACGCTGCCTATAAAGGAAAGAAGATCCAGGCGGCCCGAACTTTCTCCATGAGTCAAGCAGTCGGCACTGATCCTTATACGCCTTCAAACGGCAAGTTGGCCGTCAACGGACCATGGCTCGACAATAATCACAGCAATACCCGCGGCGGAAAATGGGCCGTCTTTGGTAAATTGAGCGATTTTGACATCGCCGGGCCGGCCACCGTTTGGATCATTCTGGACGAGGATGACCGCAGTCTCAACGATGCGGGATTTGCCGTCGGAATGCAGACCTCCGAATGGATCGATTGGCCCGGTTCTTACCACAACAAGGCCTGTGGTTTCGCCTTCGCGGACAGCCACGCCGAGATTCACAAGTGGGTTGATGCTCGCACGATTTTGAAGGGGACTAGCGCCGGACGCCTCTCGGTGCCAAACAGTGTGGATTGGACTTGGATTTCAACGCACACTTCCGTGGCTAAACGTTAGCCATTCTCCATCTTTTGCGTCGGCAAAGCGCCTCTTTTGAGGCGCTTTGCCATGTACATTTATGGGGTGAGAAAAATGCAGTTCCTGCTTTTCTCGGATTATTAGCTTCAGGCTCTCCGGTTCAAACTCCTTCATACAATAATTCGCACGTTAGCTCGCACATTAATTTGGGACTGAGATTTCACAGAAGTTTCTGATTATAAAGAACAAGCGAAAAATTGAAATCTTTTCATCGCACAATATTCTTTCGAAAATTTGCACATTAAAGTTACGTTGCCACCTAAAATAACCGCCGTGGATTTCCCCCTTTACCGCCGACTTCCAAAGACTGACAATCCGTCCCCCGACGATATCCTCAATGCCTTCCTCGCCTACGTCGAAGAGAAGAACCTCGTCCCCTATAACTCTCAGGAAGAAGCCATTCTCGAACTCCTCGACGACAAGAACGTCATCCTCAACACCCCCACCGGTTCCGGCAAATCCCTCGTCGCCGCCTTCCTTCACTTCCAATCCCTCGCCCACGGCCGTCGTTCCGTTTACACCAGTCCGATCAAAGCTCTCGTCAACGAAAAGTTCCTCGCTCTCTGCAAAGATTTCGGCCCCAACCAGGTCGGTATGTCCACCGGAGACGCCACCGTCAATCGCACTGCCCCAATCCTCTGCTGCACCGCCGAAATCCTCGCCAACATCGCCCTTCGCGAAGGCCCCGACTCGAACATCGCGGAGGTCGTCATGGATGAGTTCCATTTCTACTCCGATCGCGAGCGCGGTGTCGCCTGGCAAGTCCCTTTGCTCACGATGTCGAACGCCCGGTTCCTGCTCATGTCCGCGACTCTCGGAGATACCACCTTTTTCGAGCATGCTCTGAACCGTCTCAACAAACGCGAAACCGTCACCGTTAAAGCACACAAACGTCCCGTCCCGCTGGAATTCGAATATGACGACATGCCGCTCGAACACACCGTCGAAAAGCTCGTCACGGAAAAGCGCGCCCCCATTTACATCGTCCACTTCACTCAACTCGAATGCGCGGACACCGCTCAGGACCTCATGAGCCAGAACTTCTGCACGCGCGAAGAAAAGAGCGATATCGCTTCCGCGCTTGAAGGTTTCAAGTTCAATAGCCCGTATGGACCCGACCTGAAAAAATTCCTTCGACACGGCATCGGACTTCATCACGCCGGCCTCCTCCCCAAATATCGCGTCCTTGTCGAAGGCCTCGCCCAAAAAGGTTTGCTCAAAGTGATCTGCGGTACGGACACCCTCGGCGTCGGCGTCAACGTTCCCATTCGAACCGTCCTCCTCACGCGCCTTTCCAAATTCAACGGCGAGAAAGTCGCCATTCTTTCCGCGCGCGATTTTCATCAGATCACGGGCCGAGCCGGACGCAAAGGTTTCGACGATCACGGTTGGGTTGTCTCCCAGGCGCCCGAGCACGTTATTGAAAATACCCGTCTCGAGCGCAAAGCCGCCGGCGATGAGAAAAAGGCCAAAAAAATCGTAAAGAAGAAAGCACCCGAAGGTTTCGTCGGCTGGAACAAGGAGACATTCTCCCGTCTGATCAATTCCGCGCCCGAGGCCCTCGTCTCCCGTTTCCAGGTTACTCACGGGATGCTCCTCAACGTCCTCAGCCGCCCCGGCGACGGTTGCGCCGCCATGCAAAAACTCATTCGAGACTGCCATGAACCCGAACACGTAAAATCCGCCCTTCGCCGTCGAGCCTGGCAACTCTTCCGTGCCTTATTGGATCGCAAAATCATCGAATTCGCCCCGCCCGAACCCGGAAGAAAAAAACAGCGCATCCGAATCAATATCGAACTCCAGGAAGACTTCTCCCTCGACGAAACCCTGGCGCTCTATCTCGTCGATACCATCAAATTACTCAGCCCCCCCACTCTTACCCCCACTCCCACCGATTCCCCCGCTCCTCCAATTCAAACAGAAAAATGTTCACTGCCAGCCCCTACGGCGAGTAGTGCTCAATCGCTCTCTTCCCCCACCTACCATCTCGACGTCCTCACCCTGGTCGAATCCATTATCGAAAACCCCGACATTATCCTGCGCCGCCAACTCGACCGCGTTAAACAGGAAAAACTCGCGCAATTGAAACTTGAAGGCGTTCCTTTCGAAGAGCGCATGCTCCAGCTCGAAGAGCTCGAATATCCAAAACCCAACCGCGAATTCATCTACAGCACCTTCAACGAATTCGCCGCCCGTCATCCCTGGGTCGGACAGGAGAATATCCGTCCAAAAAGCGTCGTCCGCGAAATGGTCGAAAACTATTTCACATTCGCCGATTACATCCGCCAGTACGATCTCGAAAAAAGCGAAGGCGTTCTTCTCCGCTACCTGATGAACGTCCTGAAAGTGCTCGACCATACCGTCCCTCCCGCCGCGAAAAATCCATCCCCTCTCCCGCGCCAGGGCGATCGGGTTCGTGACGGTGGAGCTTCCCCCTCGCCCCTGGTAGGGG
>JADMIO011417999.1_pt1 | contig 34402 bp, 23 predicted proteins | sample 8958161 | NCBI WGS metagenome assembly JADMIO01 (sample SAMN16585339, study PRJNA669376) | soil metagenome | isolation source: Crop rotation soil | place: USA: Cullars Rotation, Alabama | collected 2011
ATGCCCCCGAAGCGCTCTCGACTCCACATGCGCGCGCGGCATTCACGCTCGACCCTCCGATTGCCAAAGAGCCGAACGGCAATTCATGCACGACCTGTCATGTCGCCGGAGTCGGTCCTAATCGCATACCCATCGAAGGTAACTGCATTGCCTGTCATCAGACTGACGCTTTCATTGCGACAACCACCAAGGTGCATCAGGACGCCGGAATCACCTGCACGGTCTGTCACACGGAGCATCGGGGAGCGGACTTCAAACCCATGAATGCTGCCCTCGATTCATGCGCGACCTGTCACAACAATAACAATAAGAAGACCTACAACGGGCGGAGCGTTCAGACGCCGCATGGCGGGACGCTCGGTTATCCAGTGGTGGGCGGCGAATGGATTTGGAAGGGTCTGGAAGATGACGAGCTTAAGCTGAAGCCCGAAGTGGCGAAGCTTCGTCGCCCCAACGATACAGAACAGCAGTGGCGCAACAAGCAGTTTCATGCACTGCATATCTACCGCGTGCGAGCCGTCGCCAGCATAGAGGGGATCAAGGACGAAGACGCGGGCAACGGCATGCGCGTCATCTCCTGCTCAAGCTGCCACAAATCGTTTTCTCCGATTGATCGGGTGACGCCGCGCACGACCTGCATCCGTTGTCACAACGGCCTGATCTTCGAGCGAGAAGTCCGCTCCGCCCGTTCGGCCACGGCGATTAGCTGCACCTCTTGCCACGTCCAGCATATGCGAGACGAGTTGTGGCGACCGTCGCGCTTCATCATCGAGCCGCCATCAGCAGATTGGCATGAGAGAGTGACAGCGAAATGAGTTTCAGACGTTAACCACAGAGGGCAGGAGAGGAACACAGAGGACATACAGAGATTTCAGATAACAGGTTTGAGATTGCAAATTCTGAGTTTCAGATTTTCTAATCTTTCTTCCCTGTGTTCCTCTCCTGCCCTCTGTGGTTCAAATTAATATGAAAAAGTCGCAACTGCTCATCATCATCGCGCTGCTTCTGTTGCTTCTGGCAATTAATCAGACGACCTCCGATTCCGCTTTTCTGAAAGGCATCTTCGGCGGCCTGCCCTGGTACGGTTGGGTCGGCATCACCATTTTTCTGATCTTCATCGCCATCGGCTTCGCCGTTCGTGACGCCTGGCGTGCGCGCCGCCTGCTCACGGAACGCGTGGAAAGAAGGACCGAAACAGACGAACAGAACTTCAAGCTCTCGGCTGAATTGCTTGAGAAGTATGACCCGGATGGCCCTGAATACCCGCATCCGGTCATCATCACTGAACGCTGCATAGGCTGCCACGCCTGCGTGGATGCCTGCCCGCACGACGTGCTGGCGATGGTGAATAATCTGGCCGTGCCGGTGGCGCGCGACCAGTGCGCGGAAGACACCGCATGTCAGGTTGAATGTCCCGTCAACCCTAAAGCCTGCATCGTCGTCAACACCACGAAGATTATCAAGCCGCGTCCCGTTCCGGTTCGCAACGAACGGTTCATGACGAATGTGCCCGGTTGCTACATCATCGGCGATGTCTCGGGCGCGCCCCTCATTAAGAACGCGGCGAATGAAGGCGCAGATGTCATCAAGTATATAGCTGAAGAGATGAAGACCGCTGTGCCGGAACCAAAGGCTCAATATGACGTGGCGATTATCGGCATCGGGCCCGCCGGACTTTCAGCGGCAGTGCTCGCGCGCCAATACAATCTACGATACGTCGGCATCGAGCAGGACAAAGTTCTGGCGACCATTGAAGCTTATCCGAAGAACAAGTATGTCTTCTTCAAGCCGGAGACGATGGAATCTCGCGGCGGCATCGAGGTCGAAGGGGCCGGCGACCAGCGCGAAGCCATCCTCGAATCATGGCTCGGCACGATGATGAAAACCGGCGTCACCGTCAATGAGAGCGAAAGCTGTAAAGCTATCAAGCGCGCCGAGGATGGCGACTACTTCACCATCAAAACCGAAAAAGGCGCACAGCGAGAGGCTGTGACGTACCTTGCGCGCCGCGTCATTATCGCCATCGGCAACCGTGGCACGCCGATGAAGTTGGGAGCGCCCGGCGAAGAGTTGAAGATTTCGCGCAATGGCCACGCGGAAGACAAGGTCATGTACAAGCTCACCAACCCTGAAGAGTTCAAGCGCCGCCGTGTGATCGTCGTGGGTGGAGGAAACTCTGCGATAGAGGCCGCCGTGGATTTAGTCGCGCGCCGCGATGGAGATCGCATCGATTTTCGCCCGCCCGAAGAGATTAATGATGTCACCCTGGTCGTCCGCAGCGATTTCAAGAACGATTTGAAGTTCGGCAACAAGCTGCAAGTCTATCAGTGCATTGACGACGGGCGGGTCAAGGTCTATTTCGGCGCTGCCATCAAGGAGATTCGTGACGGCGAAGTTGTTTTAATGGACGCGCGCACGAAGGAAGAGAAGGGGACGATTCCGAACGACTACATCTTCGCGCTCATCGGCGGCGACCGCCCGACGAAATTTTTGGAGTCAATCGGGATTTCGATTCCGAGGAATTAAGGTCTCTTCAATCTTTCGTGTAGAGTGCCGTAGTCTTTACCACCGCAGAGACCGGAGAGAACACAGAGATTTCGAAATCTCTGTGTTCTCTCCGGTCTCTGCGATAAAGAGTCTGATGCCACAGATGAATGGTTGAAGAGACCGGCTATAAGGTTACTGTCCGGTTGTGAGAACCACTCGAAACCTTGCCTTGCCGCTCATCATGCGTTCGTAGGCTTCGCCAGCGCGCTCCAGGGGAAAGACTTCCGTCATCGCCCGCACCCCGGTCAAAACACTGAAGGAGAGCGTGTCCTGTGAATCAATCGAAGTGCCGGAGTACCATCCTGAGACCGAACGTCGTCCGGTGATGAGCAGCAGTGCGGGCACTTCGAGCGGCTCATCAGCAGCGCCGACGGCAATCAACTTCCCATTGACGCCGAGGCCACCCAGAGCCGCACTCATCGCTTTGCCATTGGTCACCGTGGCGAGAATGACTTTGGCGCCACCCAGCTTGAGGAGTTCAGCCGCCACGTCCTGCGTCTGGCTGTCAAGATAATGATGCGCGCCAAGCTGCTTGGCCAAGGTCTCCTTGTCGGCCCCGCGCGCGATGGCGACCGTTTTAAAGCCCATCTGAGCTGCGAACTGAACGCCCAGATGACCAAGGCCACCGATGCCTAGGATAGCGACCACATCATCTGGCCGCGCGCCGCTGTGGCGCAGAGAGTTGAAGGTCGTAATCCCAGCACACATCAGCGGCCCGGCCTCGACGGCCTCAAGCTCTGCTGGGATGAGCGCCAGCGCTTCGGCAGGAGCCAGCATGTACTCGCTGTAGCCGCCATCGTAGTTTATCCCGGCGACCTTGGCGGCGATCTGGCAGGCGAAGAAGTCGCCGCGACGGCAATCATCACAGTGCCCGCAATGGCCGCCGTGCCAACCGACTCCGACCCGCTGACCTGTCGTCCAGCCCACAACTCCTGTCCCGATTGCGTCAATTACTCCGGCGACCTCATGGCCGGGAACGCGCGGGTATTCGATGCCGGGCCAGAGCCCCTCTTTCGTAAACGAGTCACTGTGACAGATGCCACAGGCTTGGACCTTGATTCGCACCCAGCCAGCCCCGGGCTCCGGGATTTCTCGTTCGACAAGTTCAAATGGGCCATTCGGCTGGTTAACCTGTACGACACGCATCTTCGACATAGTTTCTCCCATCAAATCTTGGATTCCATAGTGTTGCCGTAGTGGCAGCAAACTTATCCTGTCAACCTTTAAGCCTAGGTCACGCGGAAAAATAATAAGACCGGCAAAAGGCGCTCATGGGAATTTAATAGTCCCATCCGCAGCATGCGACTCTGCCTGGTTGCGCGAGGTGAGAACAGGAAGGAAATACGCGCGCTGGTCAATCTTTCGCGCGTTCATTCAACTGCCTCGTGGTGCCCTCGGTCACGCTGAGGGAAGGGGGCAGCCCGAAAGCCTGATTATCAATTGTTCGCGGCTCTCTGGCAGGTGACAACTGCTGAGGCGTCAAATCAATTGGTGTCTCGTTGCTTTCTAACTCCAGCATGCGTAATCTGCTTTTCGATTCAAGAAAATTGCCGATCCCGTTAGCCAGTTCTATTCCGCCCCAGCAGGCCATCCAGCCGAAGAAGACTATCCAGACAAGCATCCAGGGAACTTCGTGCGGCACAAACAATGCCATCGCCACGCCGATCAGCAACGAGACCAGCAGCAGGATCATGCCGCCGGTTATTTCCTTTATGCCCTTGATGCGCTTCTCCATCCAATCCTGCGCGGTCTCAGGCTCGCTCTTCTGGTTCTTCCTTTTTTTAGATGGTGGTTTGGATTCCTCTTTTAAGGCAAGCGCCACACTCTCAAGCTTCAGCCCGCAGGAGCGACAGAACTTTGCGCCGTCAACATTCTGTGCCGCGCATTGAGGACAGTACATCGCTTGCCGCCGCCTCCCTTTCTTTATCGAGAAGACGTGTGCTTGAAGTTTATGGCTCGTTGCCGAGGTCTGGAACGGGTCTGCCCATCTGTTGGTAAATCTGTACGATCTGATCTCGCTTGGAGACCGCTTCGGCGTTGTCTGGATCGTAACGCAGGGCGATGCGGAAATCGCGCAGCGCGAATTTGTAGAGCATGGGTTGACCCGCGTTGTAGAAAACATTGGCGCGCTCGACATAGGCAGCCGAGGCAGCCTTCTTATCCGAATCGCTGGCTTTGGACGCTTTCGCTTTGGCCTCGGCCTGCTCAATCTTCTTATCGAGCGCAGAGGTATCTGGTGCGCCCGCCGCCCCAGCCGAAGGTGGCGCGCCGCTCATCGGCGGAGGCGCTCCGTGCGCGACCGAAACGGGGGGCTGATCGCCTGTCGGTTGAGACTGGCCGGGCGTCTTGACGGTGGCGGTCGGCAGCGCGTCAGGGCCGCCTGCGGATTTAGACTGTTCGGATGAGCCGCAAGCCACAAAGAGCAGCGCGGCGGAAATGATTGTCAGCAGCAGGACTGTGAATCGCATGCTCTGGATTATCTATTCATTTCAAAGTTTAATCAACCACCTGCCGATTCCGGATTGCGGATCGCGGACGGGCTGATTACAGAATTACTCTGAGCGAGCACAGAGCGTTTCTACCATATTGGGTCGCTACTGAAATCCGCAATACTTTCAAGTTTCCCCTACTTTCGTGTATTATTCACAGGCTTTTACAATCTTACAACTCAGTGTTACCGGCCCTGAGCCGGACTGAATTTAAGGAGACAAGACCCCTGATGGTTAAAAAGATTTTTGCCCCCTTCGCGTTGACTCTGGCCTGCGCTCTGCTGTTGACCGCCTGCGGTTCATCAGACAACACGGCTTCGACCAACAACGCCTCCGCGACTAACGCAAACAAGACGACAACTACCACGACCACCACCACCAGCACTCCGACCACGACGACCCCGACCACGACCAGCAGTCCGACCACGACGGCGGCTGCGGGCGACAAGATCGGCGTTCCTGAGTGCGACGAATACCTGTCGAAGTACGAAGCCTGCCTGACGGGCAAAGTCCCAGAGGCGGCCCGCGCTCAGTTCAACTCTGCTCTGGAGCAGACGCGCAAGTCATGGCGTCAGTTGGCAGAGAATCCGCAGACCAAAGCATCTCTTGCCTCTGCTTGCAAGATGGCCACCGACTCGGCCAAGACGGCGATGAAAGCTTACGGCTGCGATTTCTAACATCTCTTAGCAGGTTGTAGAAAATTTAATCGCGCGGGTATGAGTGAATTCATACTCGCGCGATTCTTTTAACGCTTGGATTTTTAAGACCCCGCCTAGCCCTTCTTCGTGTGACAATCTTCGCAGGTCACAGGGGCTTTGAGTTTCGCATCGCGCTTCTTGGCATCGTTGTGGCAGTTGATGCAGTTGATGTGATAGGCGATGTCGTTGGTGAGCTTACCCGAAGGCGGCCTGTTTGACTCTGCCGGATAGGTCACGCTCTTTGGCGGATACTCGTCCGTCTCCTCGGCGGTTGGCGAGAAGTGGCAGGCGCGGCAGGATTTGACAGGCTCTTTGGAATCCGCCAGCTGCTTGGCGGTCAGCGTCTCCTTGCGCTCGAACTTCTTTAGATAGGGCTGGCCCGCTGCTGCGGCCTGATCCGTGTGGTGACATTCGACGCAGGCTGGCGCGGCCTTGCCGCTGGCGCTGTAGTTGGCGTCCGTGCTGTGCTTGACGTGATCGAATGCCGCGTCGGGCTTTGTCTCGCCCCACTTGGGATCGTCAATATCTTTCGCCAGGATGATCGGCTTTTCCGGCTGTGTCGCGCTCTGGTTCGGTATTTTGTTACCCGCCGTGTCAACGGCATGCGGCGGGTCTTCTCCGTCAGGCGCAGGAGGGGCCGGAGCCGCAGACGGTGGATTACTGCTCAGCGCGGCTGTCGGCTGTGCGGTCTTATTGCAGGCGAGCACGAGCGCGAGATAGCCGAGCACTACGACGAGAACGACGATTAATTTTAGTTTCATGTTGCAAGTCCCTGAAAACAGATGAATGGAGATAGCCTCCAGTGTATTTCACAGGGGAGATTATCCGACAACACTTACAAAGGTTGACGAGATTGAGAATTTGATTTGCTGCGCAATCTCGTCAGGGCCAGAATATAGTTGCCCGCACCGAGGCTTGTCAAATTTTTTTCCAGACCTTCTCACTTCCCCGGCACGGATTTGCGCGGCATCTTCTCGTCCATCATCGCGGCCTGATAGACGAAGGCGGCCATAATGACGGCGTTCTGCTTCATGTCGTCCGCCTGAATGCGGTCAAAGACATCCTGGTTCGAATGGTGTGTGCGCGTGTCGTACTCAATCTCGTCCTGTATGAATTGAAAGCCGGGTAGACCGATGGCGTCGAACGACAGGTGATCCGTCCCGCCTGTGTTCGAGATGGAGAGCGTCGAAGCATTCATCTCTCTGAAGGGTGCGAGCCACTGGCGGAAGAGAGCGCGAACATTTTCGTTGCCCTGCAAATAGACTCCACGAATTCGTCCCGTCCCGTTGTCCAGATTGAAATAGGCGCTGAACTTTTCGTAGTCGGGCTTAGGATTGATTGGCGCGGGGGTGGCGGCCTGCGGACCGAAGGCGCGGAAGGCCTCAATCGTGCCGTCGCCGATGGTGCCGAAGTGCTGCATGACGTAGTAGCGCGAGCCGAAGAGTCCCTGTTCTTCGCCGCTCCACAAGGCAATCCGAATCGTCCGGCGCGGCTGAATCTTCAGGGCCTGAAGAATTCTCACGGCCTCCATCGCGGTGGCGACGCCCGCGCCGTTGTCCGTTGCGCCCGTGCCTGAATGCCAGGAGTCCATGTGGCCGCCGAGCATGACTATCTGGTCTTTGAGATCAGTGCCGGGAATCTCTGCGACGGTGTTGTAGGCCATCGGGTCTCGGTCCTGAAACTCGACCGCGAGATTAACGGACATCTTCACTTTCTCTCCCGCCTGAATCATCCTCATGATGCGGTTGTAATGCTCAGAGGCGAGGACAATCTGCGGGACTATCTTTGGCACATCTTTGTCCCAGGGCGAGATGCGGCGCGGCGCACCCGGGGCGAAAGGATTTTCGACGAAAGGCTGCGGCACGGTTGCCGACTGGACGAAGATTGTTCCGCCGTCGCCGCGACGACTCGGGTCAACCAGGAGAGCGACCCCTTCGTCAACGAAGAACTGTTGCTTCTTTGCTTGAAACATCCCTTCGATCCTCGCTTGCGGATTCGGCTGGGGAACGCGGCGCGGAATCGAGCGCGGGTCGGGCGCATCGGCCAACTTGAGCAAATCTTTTTCGTCGAGGCGTGACCCGAGGGGCTCAAAGTGCGCCTTGACCTCCGGCGGCGGACTCGTCAGGACAATCGCGCCTTTCAGCTTTCCTTTATACTGCTCGAGGCCCGCTTCGTCTTTAGCGTCCACGTAGATGACTTCGGCGTTGAGCGTTCCAGTCAAGCCGGGCGACCAGGCTTTCGGATAGGCGATGAGCGGAATGTCCTGCGGCTCTGAAATCTGAGCGGAGAAACTCTTCAAGGTCCAGCCGCGACCGAAAGGTCCCCATGCCTCAAGATGCGCGTTTTGCAGTCCCCAGCTGGCGAGCTTCTCGCGCGTCCATTCGTTAGCGCGCTTCATGTTGGGCGAACCCGTCAGGCGCGGCCCGATGACATCAGACAGGTAGCTGAGCGTCTGCATCACCTGCGAGCGGTTCATGCCTTCATCCTTGATGCGCTCGACGGGGTCGTTAGGGTCTTTCGGAGGCGCGGCTGGCGCCACAGGTTGTTGCGCGTTGACGACCAGGCTTTGGATGACGAAGGCGTAGAAAAGCGTAGCGACTATCGCAGAGCGACGAAGCATGAGAGAGAATCTCCTTATTAAGAATTATAGTTTGAAACTGTTCTGCTTAAATGTCCGAGGAGCGGCTGCTACTGTATCACAAACGGAACGTCGCGCCCGTATGGCAACGCTTACAATCATTAAAATTGTTCTCGCCAAATGAGCGTTGGCCGTTGTGACAGGTGACGCAGGTTTGCGCGCGCGTGTTCGGGAAGTGCTGCGCGGGAAAAGTCGCGCTCACCTGCTTTCCTTCAGGCAAGCCTCGCCGCCCGACCGTGTGGCAATTCTCGCAACTGAGATTCTGGCGCGTACTGTGGTCCGCGTGACTGAAGCCTATGGCGTAAGAGCGCGTGGCCGTGGAGATTGAGACGGCGCGACCGGGCGCGTGGCATGCGCCGCAGGAGGAGATGTCGACGCCGTGCGCCTGCCTGCCGGGCGTGTGGCACTGGTAGCAGGTTCGATGCGCGTCCAAATTATTGGGAAAAGTTCTCGCAATCCCGCGCCGCGCCGGGGCATGACAGGTCGCACAACCCGCCTGTGGTCTCGCTTCCGCACTACCCGCCATGTGCTGCGCGTGGTCAAATTCGGCATCAAAACCGGCCAGGTTGCCCGGAAATCTTTTGACCGGCGGATTCTGTTGACTCAGTCCTTCGGACGTGTGACAGATAGTGCAGAGAGGGCTGCCCGGCGTACTGAACTGCGTCTGGTGACAACTGATGCACGCTTTGTGTCCGGGTAATCTGGGCTCAATAGAGTTGTCGTTGCGTTGATGGCAGATGGAGCAACTCCAACGGCCCGACAGCGCGGCGTGAGCGCCCGGAGACGAATGCGAAAACCTTGAATAGTCCTGCGCCGGGGGCGAAGGGATTGATTTAGCAGAGACTGGCTGGGCCGCAGTAGTAGTAGTAGTAGTAGTAGTAGTAGTAGTAGTGCTAACTTCAGTCGTGTTGGCGGCAGCGCGTCTTCCGATAAAGAGCGTCAGAAGAGCGCAAGCCATGAAGAGCAACAGCACGACAAGCGACAACGCACGCCGCTTTTCCGGGCCGCCTGCCTCTGGAATTCCTTTTGCTTCTCGCGCTACTTTCATTGTTTACACTGCTGACCGATTATCAAATAGTGGCTGCAGGGCGGTCGCTCGCGCCCGATTAAAGTCGTGTGGCACCCGATGCAGGCGTGCGTCTTGTTGTCCGCGTCTTTCGCCTCCGCAGTCATCTCCGAATAGATCGTTTCGTTCACGCCCTCGCCCGTTTTATCGTTCTTCAAGTTTGACTTGATATGACAGATGGCGCAGGTGGCGATGGGGACGTCCGCCTTCGGAATGTTGAGCCGTTCCATCTGCGTGATGTTGATGTGGCACGTCGTGCAACCGATGTCGTGACTGCCCGACTCATGACGAAACTTGATGGAGAGCCGTTTGGGCCAATCATTCGGCCACGTCTTGAACCACTGAACGGCGTTGGCCGAAAGCACACCGGGTAGAGGCGCATTGAACGAAGCTGCGCGCTTCGCCTTGGCATAATCGTTCTGCGAAAGATGACATCCGGCGCAATCATCTTTCGTGGGCTTCTGTGATTGCCAGTGACAGTTAAAGCAGGAGGCGTGGCCCGTCGGCGAAGTCTTGAAGGTACCGTCCGCTCCGGGTTTGAATGTGCCTTCAGTTCCGCCGACGTTAAAAGCTGTGGGCGGGCGCTTGTCCGTCTCGTGACATGTTGCACAGTTGTCCACGGCTTTCTGTGGAGTATCGTCAAACGACTTGAACGCGACGCGCAGAAACACTGAATCCTTATCTTCCGCTTGATTCCGGGCAATCACACCCTGATGCAGGGCGTGTGGGAAGTAGCCCGGAAACTCACGCGCAATCGTTTGGTCGCCCTCTTTGGGAAACGGGTCCATGTCACGCGCGGTCAGCCGCGGGCTTGAGCGCGTGTGACAGACGTTGCAGATTGGAGGACTTGCTCCCTGGAAAAACTGTTGACGATGACAGCGCACGCATGAATCGTGATAGGGATAACCTTTGACGGACGGCTTCGTCGCGGCGGCTACGGCGTCGGGCGCAATTGCGTTCGGGATGGCGTGGCAATCGGAGCAGTCCAGCTTGGCGACCGGGGCGCGATGGTCTTCGTGCTTGAAGCGGGAATAGTTGCGTCCGCCTCTCGCAGGCGTTTGAGCGTCAGTCGTGGGCTGCGGGCGAGTGCTCTTTGGCTGCGGTCGTCTTCGTCCCTGCGGCTCAAAAGCGGTCGATGAAACGCGCGGGTAAAGGAAGAGCAGCGCCACGACAGCGCAGAAGATCGTCAAGGCAATCACGCGGCGTCTCATTAGGCGGCTTAAAGGTTCGCTCTGCCTCACCCGTCTCATCCTTCGGAAGATTTTACACCACTACTCTTGATTAACAGCGCGCACGGAAGAGACCGCCTCCGTGATCTTCTTTCCGACAAAATAGTTCTTCTTCTTGGCCGCGACATTGGAGAGTGTGACAGGTATCTTCTCCAGCGTATCAGACTTTTCAACCTTGATCGCGGTCGTCTCCCAAAGGATTCGCTCTCCTGCGACTTCGGCAGGGGCGAGGTTCGAGATATAGTAAGCGCCCGGACAGAGGTCGTAAAAATAGACATAACCCTGCCGGTCCGTGACCGCGCTCTTAATCGTGCCGGGCGCGAGGCCGGACGCTTTCTCAACAGCGGCGACCTCCGCCATAAGCCACTTCATCTTCTCGTCGTGAAAGCCGACTCTCAGTTGAGCAGAAGAGAGCGGCGCGTAGTTCATAACCCACTTGCGCGCCAGTTCCTGATCGCCTTTCAATTTCGAGAGCGCCTCGTTATAGGCCTGCACGAATTCCGGAACGCAGGTCGCATCACTTGTATTGCAGGTGACTTCCTCGCGCCTGAGCTCGCGGCAATAGACCGTGTCGCAGTTATTCGCTTCGAGCCAGTTGATTAGCTGCTGACTCGCTTTGACCCCGGCGTAATAGCTTTTGCGGGAAGGCGGGCGCGTCTGTCCGGGCAGTTTTTCGAGATTGAAAGGACAGGGCGATAAGTAAAAGGGTTTGCGCGCGACCACGACGCTTTTGTCGCTTTGCTTCAGGTTGGCGCTGACTTGAAGGACATGCGGCGCGAGAGCAGGGCAAGATGGCGGCACGACGCAAGGCGCGGACGTTTGGGCCGGCGTTGGAGACGGGGTCGGCGTTTGCGCCTGGGCGTCAAGCGCCAACCACATGAAGAGGCAGAGCGCGGATGCCGTCAGCAAGACTGCCCTGCATTTTCGCGTAGAGAGCGACATGGCAGAAAGAAGATCCGTCTGGCGTTGAATGCTGCCCGGCTCAATTCGAGCCGGATGAAATATTGATGGCTACTTTTGCTTGCTCGTCGCAGCAGCTTTACCGGATGAGCGCGCCGCCTCTAATTCGGTGCGCAGTTTTGTCAGCCCCGGGTTCGATGGATTAACTTCCGCGAGTTTCTTGAGCGTCGCGTCTGCTTCGTCAAGTGCGCCTTTCTTGGTAAACGCGACTGTCAGATTCTGCAAAGTCTGCTCGTGATTTGGATCAACTTCGAGCGAGCGGCGAAACTCCTTGATCGCACGATCCAAATCCATTGGCTCGCGAAAGAGAAAGGTCAGGCCCAAATCCGTCCGAACGTTCACGTCATCGGGTTTCTTGACCAGAGCCGCAGTGTACCACTTTTCTGCCGTTTCGTATCGTCCAACATCAAAATTTGTGTTGCCCAGGGCCACAATCGCTTCGTAAGAGTCCGGGCGCAGTTGATTGGCGCGCGTGAAAAGCTCGATGGCCTCGTCGAAGCGCCGGTCCTGGTAGAGCGTCGCGCCCGCCTGCATCTGCGCCTCGAAATCATTGGGCTGGGCCTTTGCTTGTTGGATCAACGCTTCATCATCGGCAGATGTTCCAGCCGGGTTAGCGACCGTCTCGCCCCCCGATGGCTGCTTGTTATCATGAAGCCTTGAATCCTGCGTCATCTGGGCGCCGTCGCCGCCAGCAGAAACTCTCGGCGCCGGACCGCGCTGGTTGACCGTGGTGGCGAAGACGTAGCCCGCAATCACGCCCAGGAGCAAGCCGATGATTGAAAACAGGATGTTGTCTTTGGTCATTGTCAGTGGTCAGTGGTCAGTGGTCAGTGGTCAGTTGAAAAGCTGAAACAACGGACAACTGACCACTGACTACTGACAATTGTTTTACGCGTAAGAATGCAGACCCGGCAGCAGATAGCTCACGCCCAAGTAAGTAAAGATCACGAGCAGGAAGGCTATCACTGCAAAGTAGGCCGAGCGCCTCCCGTGCCAGCCGCGCGAGATACGCGCGTGCAGGAATGCGCCGTAGGTGAGCCACGCGACGAACGCGCCCGTCTCCTTAGAATCCCATCCCCAGTAACGTCCCCACGATTCGTTGGCCCAGATGGCGCCCGTCATCAGCAGGAGGGCGAGCCCGGCGAAAGCCACGCCGCCGAGTTTGTAGGTCAGACTGTCCAGCTTTTCCGCCGCTGGAAGCGCGGCGCGCAGGCGCTCCGTCCTGAAACTGAAGATGATGACGAAGAGCGTGGCCGCGAGCGCAGTTATGAGGGCGGACAACTCCACTGGATTGGCCTTGAGGCTCACTTTCAGCAGCGAGCCGTTCTGACGAATCCACGAGTCGGCCATCGTGTAAAGTTGCTGCGGGTTGAGCTGCGCTATCTGATCCGGCGGGGTCTTCTCCTGTTGCAGCATCCAGACGGAGAAACGCTCGTATTGTCGCGGGTCAATGTGCGCGACGACGTTGGTCATGGTCTTGATGCCGGAGATGAGCGCGGCAATGCCGGCGGCCTGCGCGACAAGCGCGAGCTTCAACAGACGATGCCCCCAGGTGCGCGCTGCCTCATCTTTTTTGGCCAGATAGACGATGAAGGCAGCGATAGTTCCCGCAAGCAGAACTCCCGCCGTCACCAGCAGCCACCCGACGTATGGAATGTCCGCGCGAAGGCCCAGAGGCGAGCTTGTATTCCCGATATAGGTTGATGCCGTGTAGGTGCCGAAGGTCGAGGGCGCGAAGACAGAGAACTTGCTGATGGTCGAAATGATGGCGATGCCGAAGATGCTCGACCAGATAGCCATCGCTTCGGTCTTCACCCCATCTTTCAATAGATAAATCACCGCGACCGCAAAGCAGACGAGCGAGATGCCGTAAGAGAGCGAGGCAATGCCGACGTGAATGGGCCGCCAGTAAGAATCGAGCACGGGCGGAAGATCGATAAACTCGTTTCCGATGAATCTGGCGAGCAAGAGAATCAGCGCCGCGAGCGGCAGGCTGACCGCGCCGAGGAAACGAAAATTCTTCCGGTGCGCGATCAATAGCGTCGTGATACCTGCGCCAAAAGCGAAGGCCAGACTTAAATCATAAAGGTTCGCAAACGGAATATAGCGAAAGGCCCAGGGCAGGTCTGCGGCCGTGCGTCCCTGACTGAGGAAGGTCTGTAACTCGCGGTCATGCGCCGCCACCCAGCGCACGCCCCAGCTGGAAAGATTGAAGAAGACGCCTGCGGTCGTACACCACAGACCGAGCTTCTGCGCGACGTTCGATGGCGCGTAAAGGTTGGTCAGGTGAAAGACGGCTGCGGTCAGATAGGCGGCGAGCGCCAGCATCATCAACGCGCCGTCGGAGATGAAATGATTTGCACCCACCTGAATCCTGAGCAGCACCAGAAGGACGGAGCCGCCGACTGCCAGAATCGCAGGGAGGTATGAAAGCAAGGAGGAACTATTCTGCTTAGATTCGGAGATAATTGTTGGTTGTTGTAAGACTTCACTCATGATTCTTCTACCTCAGGGGATTGCCCACTAATTGCGCTCGTGAGACGTTTGAAGCGCGATTCAAATCCTAGGCGGTTGCGGTTGGTGTTGCCGCCGATGACCACTTCGTAATCTCTCTTCCCTTTGCCTTCGACGAGCGCCCAGACTCTCTGGTGCGAGAAAAAGAAGACGTGAACGAGCGTCAAGGCCAGCAACGTGAAGCCGATGTAAACGACGGTTGAGCCGGGGTCGTGCTGAACGGAGAGAATGTGCGCGGCGGCCGCCTTCTCGAAATCAATCAGGCGATAGGTGTAGCCAGCGACCGGACGTTTGGCAATCGGCGCGTTCTCGGCCACAGCGGGCGGGAAGGCGAAGGCCTGCACGGGTTGTCCCTGCGGCGGCTTCACGCTAAGGACTGCCGCCGGATTGCTATAATCGCTCGAATCAGCATTTTGCTCCTCTTGTCCGAGGCTAAAGTTTGAGCGGAAGTCCGCAAACTCGACGACCGTGCCATCGGGAAGGGTAACCTTGCCATCACGTGGAATGGTGACGTCCAAAGGGTCGCCGCCCTTTTCCGGCGTCAGGCGCACGGTGATGGTTCGCGCCATTTCCCCAGCGATGCTCGCCTGGAAGAAACGATAACCGCGATAATCAAAGGGCGCATTCATGTGTACGAGACCATTGTGCTCGCCCGTCTCGTCCTTGATGGTGATGCGCGTCCGCCAATCAATCGTATTGCTCGCATTGATCGGGCCTTCCTTCCTGATGAGCGTCTGCGATATGTCCGTGCAGGTCACTGCAAAAGGAAGCTGCATCTTGACCGTTTTAGTTTGGTCTAAATCGAATTCTATCCCGGACATCGTGGACTCAGTATGTCCGGGCGTGAGAAACATCTGACCTGTCGTCCCGAACTGTGATGTCAGAAAACCGCCCGTGAAGATGGTCAGGAGCGCGACGTGGACGGCATAAGCGCCGAGACGGTTCCATTTATGTTTCTCGGCGAAGACGAAAACCTTTTCACCTTTCTCGGTAATCTTCGTTTTGAAGCCGACGCTCTGGCAGGCTCGGCTAATGCGCTCGGCTACGCTTTGACGATCTTCGCCTTCGAGTTTCAGCGTTGCGTGTTGCTCCTGTCCTTTAAGCCAGTTGGCGGAAGCGTCCAGCTTCGGGCGCGAGATGAAAGTCCAGGCTTTAGGGAAGCGATCAATCGAAGCGAGAACGATATTGAGCGAGAGTACCAGCAGGAGCGCGTTGAAATACCAGACGTGATAGATGTCGAACCATCCGAGCTTGCCCCAGAGTAGTTGTTGCGAAGGCGTGAGCCCTGCGTAATACTGGTCGAAGCCTTCGACCGACTGCTGCTGAATCAGCATGCCGATCATGCTGGCGATGACGAGTAGCACCAGCAGGACGACGCCGAAGCGCACAGAGCTTAACAGGTTCAGCAACTTCGTGATGCCGTTTGAGACTGCCGTGGCCAACGAAGTCTGCCATGTTGGTTTGACGCCGACCTTGCCTTTGGTTTCTTCTGCTGCTGACATTTGTTTATGATTCCAGGAGAATAGTTACAAGTACAATGCTATTGACATAGAGTATAGGACCTCGGTAGAGCCTGAAGAGTCGCCGCTCAAGTCCTTTGATGATGCGCCATCATATCCCATCGCCCGGTCGTCTTCAACCTTTAGAGACCTTGCTGTAGAGAACGGGGCAGGTCCGGCTTCCTGACTGTGAAGCGAAGAGGCGTTTGGTTTCATTATCTCTCAGGTCGGGAAGAGGTTCCAACCCTCGACGCTCTTCCATTGAGGCAGCCTTTCTTCATAAGCCATGTTATCATCACAACCAAACAGCGCGCGCGGGCGGACTCGGCCGCCGCCCCGTTAAATTTATCAAGAGCTTTTATCTCTCATGACAAAAAATATTCTCTATTCCATTGCCGGCATTCTGCTCGGCTTCTTCCTGGGTTTCACTGTCGCCAACTTCGGCGGGCATCCGCGTCTGGCTGTGACGACCAGTACGGCGAATGGTTCTTCGGCGGGGCCACTTGAGCCGGGACAGGGCGGGCAGCTTCCTCCAGGGCATCCGAACATCAACGACAACGGAGCGGGGAACGGCAACCCGGCGGCTTCTTCGGCGCAGGCGCAAGCCGCGATGGACGAAGCCGACCGCAACCCCAAAGATTTCACGGCGCAGATACGCGCCGCCGCCATCTTCTTCCAACTCGGCTCGATGGATAAAGCGGAGCTTTACCTGAACCGCTCGCTCGCCTTAAAGCCAGACGACCCGGACGCGCTCACAGGCATGGGCCAGACCAAGTACGAGCAGCGCGACTACACAGCGGCAGCCACCTATTTTGAAAAAGTCCTGGCGCAGAACCCTGCGGACGCAGACCTTCGCACAGACCTCGGCAACACCTACGCCAAGCGCACGCCGCCCGACTACGCGCGCGCCATCGTCGAATATCGCAAAGCTTTGGAAGCTGACCCGAAGAACGAGCAGGCGCTGGAGCAATTGGCCTCCGCCGCGCTTCTCAAAGGAGACAAAGCGGCGGCGCGCGATGCGGTTGAAAAATTGGCTGGCGTCAATCCCTCGAACCCGGCGCTTTCATCCTTGCGCTCGAAGCTCGATGGGAAATGAAAAGCGTATATTTACGGCAAAGTGGAAGTTGATAAATAGATTAAAGATCATCCTTCAGACAAGGAATATCTGGTCACGCAATGCAATAGCCTGATATCGTTCTTTCCACTGCTCTAGTGCGGCAACATCTCTCTCAAGTGAATAGGGATAGTCCCTATTTAATTCAACCACCGTTGACAAATAATCTACCAACACTTCGCATTGTTCCTTAGATAATTGCCCTGCGCGGTTTTCCCAATATTCAGTTAACTCTCCATCGGAATCTATGCTGAAATAAAGAGAACTAAGATCATCGTGACGGATACTCTGAATCAGATAAGCCGGTAAAAAGTATTGCCAACCTGACGAGCTGAAGAAAGACATCCCGTAACCGAGATGGTCAAACCATTCTTCCCCTTCAAGAGTGTCCCCACGCCTGACGCCTTTGAATATTTTGTAAAGGCCGCGGCACTCCTCGCATATTAAAATATGATCGGGAGTGCTGATGATACTCTCATCTCCGGGATATGGAACGTCAGCGAATGCTTCTTTAATTCTGTTGATTAGTAATTGACCATCGGTCTCATAATCAAGACTCTTCCTGCTCATTGAATTGTGTATGTCACGCGGTGGCCCAATTAAAGATTCGGGCTGCGCGGGAATTTGACGAATGGGAGGCGGACGCCGCGGACGAAGAATTGGTCGGAGCGAATCTCGACGGGTGGGGCGTAGCCCTGCGCTCCGGCGGCGGCGATGATGTCGTCCTGATCCACGCCATCACCGCTGATGCCGATGGCACCGACGAGCACGCCGTTCTTGTAGAGCGAGATGCTGCCCGGAAAGATTTGAATGCCGTTGGGAGCATTGGGCAGCGCCGAACAGGGGACGTTCGCGCCGAGCAGCGCGGCCTGCAGGTTGGTCTTAATCAAATCCAATTGCAAGCCGACGTTGAAAACGCTCCATTCGGGAAACGGGCGCGAGAGCGGGCCAGCCTGCGAATTGTTGATGCCATCGGGGAAGAACGGGCGATGCAGGAACCCGATGGCGCGGTCGCTGAACGCAATGGTGCCGTTGAAGGGGATGCCGTCGGCTGCCGCGCGGTCGGCGTAAGAGCCGAGGCCCACGCTTCTCAGGAGCGTTCCGGCGTCCGGGCGCGAAGCTAAGGCCGCCCCGCGAGCTTTCTGCACAGACACGTCAAAACCGAAGACGGGCGCATCAGCCGTGCGGAAGATGCCTAAGACTTTGCCGTTCACATCAACGACGGCGATGGAGACGCGCGCGTTGCTGCCCAGAGGTTGTCGAATCGCCGCGCGCGTGATGTTCGCCTGCTGCGCCGCATGAGAGATGATCGTATTGACATCTGACGCGGTCAGTGAATTGGCTCCGCCCACGGGACTGCTGATGAAGGGGAAGAACTGCGGGTCAACCTGCCCGCTGATGCCACCGACGGTCGCGGGAATGAATTGGCTCGGCTGTGCGCTGCGAATCGGAAACTGCGGGTCGAGCAGGCCGGGCAAACTGGCAAAAGGAATCGTCGGCGGAGTAAGCACTTGGCTCACGTTGACGAAAGGCAGACGGATGCCGTTGACCAGAATATTATCGCCGCGAATCAACGCCGGCGTCTCGTAGCCGCGCACGGCCGAGACCGCAATCACTTCTTCAAACGGCTGGTCTAAATCGGTTGGGTCCTTGTCGAGCGTGTAAATCCCGTCCCCCTCGATGCCGATGCCGCCTGCGTGCTGGCCGTTCTTGTAGATGGGCATGCTGCCTGAATCACCGGACAATCCGAGCGGTAGTCCCGGCGTCTTGATGTCCGAGCAAGGCAGCGAAGAGAACTGGACGCCGTAGAGCGGTCCAGCCCCTTGATTATCAACACGCGGCGGAAAATGTTCCTGAATAATGAAGGCCGCGGTGCGCGTCGTGAACGCATTGCCCTGCGTGCCGAAGAAAGCAGGCGTTCCGGCCTTTGAAATGGCCGCAAATTTCGAGGGTAGCCGCGTGCCTTCCAATCCAACCGGGACCAGGCCTGTGATCGGGTCCGCCACCTGACCGGGACTTCCGCCGCCGCGAATGATGACGTTCGACGGCGCACCCGTCATCTGGAAGAGCCCGAGCACATTGCCTTCCTTATCGGTGACGGCTACAGTCACAGCCTTATTCAACGCGACCGCCGCCGAGACAGCCTGAGAGATCAGCGTCCTGACATCATCCGTCGTCAGATTGCCTGCCGTGATGGGATTCCCGGCGAATCGCGGATCGGTTGTGCCGGGCGTGGGCACTGCGCCCGCATCGTCTTCAGGACCGCCGCCCGTGTGACCTATACCCAGGCGCACGCGGTTGCTCGCCACTCCCTTATAAGTGATCTTCACCAGCACGTCGCCCAGATCGCCCATGTCGTCGTTGAGCCTGACGATGATCGAGGTCACCCAGGTGTGTTCCGGCACAGGCCCAACGTACTCAACTTTCAAAGGATAAATCCTATGTGCTCCGTCCTCAGCTTCAGCCGTCACATCGGCCGCCGTGTCGCCCGGTTGCAGTGTGACATTCTGTGCGAAGAGATTAATGCGCGTGCGATTGTCTGTGCTGAACTGAACAGTTTGGGTCGGCTGGAAAGGCTCGCGCATCTCGGTCACTGACTCGAAAGCGACGGCGCGCGTCGAATTCTCCTGGCTAATCAGCACAGGACGAGCCGCCTGGGCCTGGGCCCGCTCGATGCGATGCGTGTTGCCTGCGAGCAACAGGGCCAGCAGGCAGCAAAATGTCAGCAATCGTACGCAAGTGCTCTGAAGTTTACGAGTCTTAGTTGACATGAGCCGGTCAAATTAGATCGAAGGCCGAATTAAGTTGATAAGAGTAACTAACCAGGGCAGCGCTCAATGTATCACTATTCGCCAAACAGTCAAGATGATTTTGTGATTAGAAAAAGCTTGACGCTTCCTGGATTCTGCAATATCGTGCATGTCCAAAATACCCTACGGTTCACAGAGCATGGCAAATCCGACGACCTGCTCCGATCCGTAAATCACACAAAAATTGCCTTTGGCGCGAGTTTCTGGTGAAGGCGATTTAGTCAGTTGTGACAGCACCATACCGGCTTTGACTGGCAGCTAAGCTTGACACGCTCGCTTTATTTACGAGCTCGGACACAAAAGTATTGAGGACTGATGTCCGACAGGTGAGAGGTTTTAGTCTTACTGATTCAGGCAGAAAATTCTAACGAGAGTCGCTCATGAGAAAAGCAGAAGGGACGGTCGCGCTGGTCGTCTTGGCGCTGACAGGTTTATTCAACGGCTTGGCTCTGCCGGTCCAGTCTAACGGCAATGTGTCTGCGGCTCGGCAGGCTGCGGCCTTCAATCTCAGTCGCCCAAGCCCGCCGCCCGACCACTCGGCTGCGCCTCTTAATTCCAGCACTTCTCTAACTAATGATTCCAGACGACAACAAGAGAAAACCCCTGCTAACGCGCTCGGGGTGGCGAAAATCGCGTTCGCCAGTGACCGTGACGGCAACCTTGAAATCTACACGATGGATACGGACGGCGGCGGGTTGACCAGACTCACGGAAAATACCGCGGAAGATTTTAATCCCGCCTGGTCGCCGGATGGCAGCCGCATAGCTTTCGTCAGCACCCGCGACGGCAATAGCGAAATCTATGTGATGAACGCCGACGGGACCGCGCAAACGCGCCTCACCAACAATACGACGGACGATCTCAGTCCCGCCTGGGCGCCCGATGGAACGAAGATCGCTTTCTCCAGTCGCCGCGATGGCAACGATGAAATCTACACGATGAACCCGGACGGGAGCGGGCAGCTGAATATCACCCATAACCCGGGCGACGACACGCAGCCCGCATTTTCGCCCGACTCAGGCATGATCGCTTTTGCGAGCAACCGCGAGGTCAACCAGTACGAGATTTACCGAATGAACGTTGATGGCACAGGCGTCGTCCGGCTGACCAGTAACGCTGCCAACGATTCCAACCCGAACTGGTCGCCGGGAAAAATCACGTTTCAGTCCGACCGTGACGGCGACGAAGAAATCTACGCGATGAACGCGGGCGACGGAAGCGCTCAGACGAATATCTCGAATAACTCTACGGCCTTTGACGTTGAGCCATTCAGAACAGCGGACGGCGGGAAAGTCGCTTTCGCCAGCACGCGCAGCGGAGACTTCGAGATTTACCTGGCGAATGCGGACGGGACCAGCCCCGTGCGGCTCACGAATAACCCGACCACAGACATCCAGCCCGCTCTGCAGTCGCTAGGGCTGGTCCCGGCGGCGTCGGCCAGCACGCTGCAATTCAGCGCTGCCAACTACAATGTAAGTGAGGGCGCGATTACTGCCACCATCACCGTCACGCGCACGGGCAGCAGTACGGGCACGGCGACCGTGGAATATGCCACAACGAACGGCAGCGCGACCGACAGGGGCGATTACACTCCTGTCTTTGGCCGGCTCACTTTCAATCCGGGCGAGACCAGTAAAACGTTCACCGTCTCGATTATTGACGACGCTTTCATCGAGCCGGACGAGACCGTGAATCTGACACTACGTAATCCTTCGGGTGCATCTCTGGGCGCGACGGCCACGGCGACGTTGACCATCCAGGACAACGACAACACGATTCTTTCAACTAATCCGAATCCGATTGATAACATCGCGTTCTTTGTCCGCCAGCAGTACCGTGATTTTCTGGGCCGCGAACCGGACCCGGCCGGGTTCCAGGGCTGGCAAAACATTCTCAATAACTGCGCTTTCGGCGATACAAGTTGCGACCGCATCACAGTCTCTTCGGCTTTTTTCCGGAGCCCTGAGTTTCAAGATCGCGGCTATTTTGTCTATCGCTTCTACTCGGTGGCTTTCGGCCGCGCGCCGCGCTATGCCGAGTTCGTCCCGGATCTGGCGCGAGTCAGCGGTTTTCAGTCAGCGGCCGAACTGGAGGCGAGCAAAGTGGCTTTCATCGCCGACTTTATGTCTCGCCCGGAGTTCACTAATAAGTACGGCTCTTTGACCGATCCGGCCGCATACGTTAATGCTCTGGTCGCAACGGCCGGAGTGACGTTGCCGAATAAGCAGCAGTTGATCAATGATCTTCAGGCGGGAAGAAAGAGCCGGGCCCAGGTCTTGCGCGAGATAGTCGAGAGCGTGCAGGTCTATCAGAAGTTCTTTAACGAGGCGTTCGTCGTAATGGAATACTTCGGCTACCTGCATCGTGACCCGGACATACTCTTCCTCAGCTGGCTGGACCTGCTCAACCGGACCGGGGACTTCCGCACGATGGTCAACGGCTTCGTTAATTCGACTGAGTATCGCCAGAGATTCGGGCCACCATAAAGGGAGTTGTGAATTTTGAGTTGTGAGTTTTGAATTAGCGGAAAGCTGCGTCGCCCGGTTGGATAAGGAGAAGGAAGCTATGAATCGCTCGCGTAGTAAAAGAATGGCGCTCGGCGCTCTCGCCCTGACTGTGATCGCGTCAATCATCTGGACCCCGCCGCCGCCGATTGACGCCGCAGACCACGGAGACGCGCCCTTCGTCGCACAGGATCAGGGTGCAGACATCGCAGACGTTTTCATCTTTCTGGACCCGAACGATAACAGCAAAGTCATCCTGGGCGTCACGATTCACGGCTTCATCGTGCCGAACGAGGCGGTCAACTTCGGCGTCTTCGACCCGAACATCCGCTATCGCTTCGAGATCGAGAAGACGGGCGACCCGAAGCCGGATGCTTTCATCGATGTGCGCTTCTCTCCGAAAGATACGGCTTCGACGCAGGCGCAAACCGCGACGATCAACTTCACCGGCATCGCCAATGATCGAACCTTTACCGCGCCGACGACCGTGCCGAATCTCAACGACGTGGGGCCGACTCCGGTCATCACGACCGACAGCACCTCCGGTGTCGCTTTCTTCGCCGGGCTGGTTGACGACCCGTTCAATTTCGATATCACCGGCTTCAATCGTTTCGTATCCGCCGTGCGCGCCGGGACTCCTAATCCCGCACAGTTTCTCGCGCGCGGACGCGACAGCTTCGCCGGTTACAACGTGCTGTCTATCGCCTTGAGCATCCCGAAGACAGCCTTCAATCTCGTGGGCAATAAACTCGGCGTGGATTTCGCTTCGCAGCGGCGCTCCAACGAGATTCACACGGGGCGCGGCGTGGCGACTGGCTTTGGCCGCTGGATCAACATTGACCGCATGGCGACGCCCGCCGTCAACGTCGCGTTGATTCCGTTCGCGCGCAAGAACGAGCAGAACGCCGCCACCACGATTGACGATGCCAACGGAAAGTTCGCCGCCGACATTGTCGCCACGCTCAAAGCGCTCGGCACTGACGACACGAGCATTCAGATTCTGGCGAGCCTCGCCGTCACTAACGGCGACTTTCTGCGGTTAGACACGACCGTGCCGAACACCGGCTCTCAAGGCGGCGGCTTTCGCTCTGATGCCATCTGCGACCGCAACCCGAACGATGCGGCAGGCTTTCCCAATGGACGGCGCGTCGGCGACGACGTGATTGATACGGAACTGTTCCTCATCAACAATCGTCGCCCGCTCTCAGATAACGCCAACTGCAATGATGTTCCGTACCGCAGCCAGTTCCCATTCTTCGGTGTCGCTCACCAGCCACGCGCCACCGGAGTCACTGACGACAGCACGCGAAACTAAGAGCGGGGATGAGGGATGAGGGGTGAAAAAGCGGCGATGTTTTTATTGCTCCAACGTTTCGTTGATTCATTTGCCCGACGAATTAATGGACCAATGGAACATTCGAGCAATCTCTTCATCCCTCATCCCTCATCCCTCATCCCTTTGTTCCTCCTTGCTTTCCTGCTGAGTTTAAGCGGCTGCGGGCGCTCCGTTTCAACCGAAACAAGCTCTTACATTCAGCCTCCTCCGCAGCCACCGCCTGCCGCGTCTTTGCCTTCGGATGCGGAAGCGACCGAAGGCTCGATCCGTTTTCTCGAAGCGCGTGTTAAAAGCGACCCCGACGACTTCATCGCCTACAACAAGCTTGCAAGCTATTACCTTCAGCGACAACGCGAAGTGGGCGACGTGAAATATCTAGAGTTGGCTGCCCGCGCTGCCCGCGCCTCACTTGAGGCCATGCCAGCCGAGCAGAATCTGGGGGGACTTACGGCACTGGCACAAAGCGAATTTGCCGCGCACGATTTCACGGCGGCGCGCGACCACGCCAGAGAACTGACCGAGTATGAGCCGCGCAAGAGTTACGGGTATCAGATGCTGGGCGATGCCTTAGTTGAACTGGGTGATTATGACGAAGCGAACGCAGCCTTCGAGCGGATGAGGCAGCTCGGCGGCAGCACCGTCACGACTGAAACGCGGCTGGCCCGGCTCGCTATGTTGCACGGTGATACGGAGGGTGCCACGCGCCGTTACACGGCGGCTCTCAACCTCGCCCTGGACGCTACGCCCGTCTCGCGCGAAACGGTCGCGTGGTGTCGCTGGCAACTGGGCGAGACGGCCTTCGCCGTCGGCGATTACAAGACCGCCGAGCAGCATGACAGGGATGCGCTGGTGACATTCCCTGATTATTACCGCGCCCTCTTCTCATTGGGGCGGGCTCGCGCGGCGCAGAATGATTTGACGGGCGCAATCGACCAGATGGAGCGCGCCGTGCGGCGTTTCCCAGACCCCATCTATGTGGCGGCGCTCGGCGATCTTTATAAACTGACGGGGCGCGAAAAAGAGGCCGCCGCCGAGTACGCGCTGGTCGAACAGATCGCGCGGCTCAACCAACTGAACGGCACGCTCTACAATCGCCAACTGGCTCTCTTTCTGGCCGACCACGACTTCAAAGCCCAGGACGCCTACTTGAACGCGACGAAAGAATACGAAGTGAGGCGAGATATTTACGGGGCAGATGCGGTCGCCTGGACCGCTCTCAAGGCGGGCAAAATTGAAGAGGCCCAGGCCGCCATCAAAGAGGCGCTCAGGCTCGGCACGCGCGACGCGCGACTTTTCTATCACGCGGGAATGATTGCGCGCGCAGCGGGCGACCGCCCTTCAGCCCGCGACTATCTCGAGCGCGCTCTGAAACTCAACCCACAGTTCGATCCCTGGCAGGCCGCGATTGCCGGCAAAGCGCTGGCCGAATAATTCGCCTGTCATGAAGAGTCTGATGAATAGTTTGAGCCTTTCCATAAATAGCCTCCGCAGCATCTTGGCGCGGCACATGAGCGCAAGGAGATTGCTGCTCACGGTCTTGCTCTTGGTCGCTGTGTCTGGAGAAGCGCGGGCGCACCCGCTCGGCAATTTCACGATCAACCATTTCGCGCGCATTGAAGTCGGCGTTGGTCAGGTGCGCCTGCGCTATGTGATTGACATGGCCGAGATTCCCACATTTCAGGAATTGCGCGCGATGGTAGATGCTGAGAGCGGCCAGCCATCTGAGGCTGCGCTTAATGGCTACCTTCAGCGCGCCGCCACGGAGTATGCCGATGGCCTCGTCCTTTTGGTTGACGGCTCGCGCCTTCAACTGCACAACCTCACTCAAACGATAAAACTTCCGCCGGGCGCGGGCGGCCTTCAGACCTTGCGCATCGAATGCGATTACGAAGGCGCATACCCGGCATCAGACGCGGGCACGGCCCGGCGGCTGCGGTTCGAGGACCTGAATCACCTGGACCGGATTGGCTGGCGCGAGATCGTCATAGCGTCTCAGCCGGGCGTCAGCGTCTTCAACAGCAGCGCGTTTGCCAACGGCGTCACCGACGAGATTAAAGCTTACCCGGAAGACATGTTGCTGGCGCCACTCAACGAGCGTGTGGCGGAATTATCGTTCACGCGCGGCACAGTTCCGCCGAGCGCGCACCTTTTGAGCACGCGAGATGGTCGACCTCTGGCCCAGGCACGTGATCGCTTCGGTGAATTGATCTCGGTGTCCGAGTTGACACCATGGGCTGCGCTGCTGGGCCTGCTCATTGCGGCTGCGCTCGGGGCCATCCACGCGCTCTCGCCCGGACATGGGAAAACCATCGTCGGCGCTTACCTGATCGGCTCGCGCGGAACGGCTCGCCATGCAGCCTTCCTCGGACTGACAGTGACGGTGACGCACACCATAGGCGTCTTCGCGCTCGGGCTGGTGACGCTCTTCGCTTCGCGCTCGGTTGCGCCTGAGCGACTCTTTCCCGTGCTCGGTCTCATCTCAGGCGCGATTGTTTTCATCCTGGGCCTGAGTCTCTTCATTCGCCGCCTGCGCTCTGCGCTTAAACAGACGACGCCACCTGCCGCCCATCATCACCACGATCACGGCCACCTGCACGCCGCTCATGAGCACGCGCACCCGCACGAGCATCATCACGATCACACGCATCATCATGACCATCCGCATTCCCATGGTGCAGGCATTGAAGATGACGCGGGCGCTCATGCCGTGACACATACGCACGGCGGAAGCACGCATACGCACGTCCTGCCGGGCGCTGACAATGAGCGTGTGACGTGGCGCAGCCTGCTGGCGCTGGGCATCTCCGGGGGATTGCTGCCGTGCCCATCCGCGCTGGTCGTGATGCTCTCGGCCATCGCCCTGCACCGCGTCGGCTATGGTTTGGTGCTCGTCGTCGCGTTCAGCTTTGGGCTGGCCTGCACTCTGACGGGCATCGGGCTGGCATTTGTTTATGCTGGGCGACTGATGAAAGAACGCATTAAGGCGGGCGGGCGCCTGGTGCGTTGGCTTCCGGCCATGAGCGCGCTCGTCATCGCTTGTTTGGGCGCGGTGATCTGCTATCGGGCGCTCACTGAAGCGGGAATCATTCCGCTCGCACTCATCGCCGCGCCGCCCAAAGGTCAAATGAGATCATTCTCCGCCTTTTGGGTGGCGAGCGCGCATTATCTTAAAAATTTTCTGTGGTGAAAATAATATTGGAAACTGCATGATGCGCTTAATATAGTTGTAAATTTCGCCAGTCAATTTCTCGGTTCAAAGCAGGTCGTGAAAATTTCGGTTGCCAGCATAACGTGACTGTGCTACAACCCAATTCCTCGTTTCGTTTTATCGCAGACAGTCTGGCCTGTGGTTTTGTTGCTCAAAGGCTAGCTGGCCCAGAGAGTGTGGTATAGCCGTTTAAGATCAAGGCCCAATATGCCTGCACCTACCCGAAAACTGTTGTTTAAGGCTACAGGATTAGCGTGTGCCGTCGTCGGCCTGGTCTGTGCCTTGACGCTCGGCGTTTCCGCAGACCAGAAGGGAAGACTCTCAGGCGTCGTCGTCAGTCAAACGAAAGCGCCACTGGCCGGCGTCGTCGTCGTCGCCACGAATCAAGTCTCGCGGCGCACGTACCGGACCAAAAGCAAGGCGCAGGGCGAGTTCTCCTTCGAACTGCCTGCCGGAGCTTATCGCATCTCGGTCCAGGCCCCTTACTTTGCGCGTTTCCTGAGAATCAGCGGCGTACCCGAAAGACAATATGTGACGACGGACAGTCCTTATTCGGCGGAGTTCCCGGCAGAGAAGGATTACAAGGCAGGGAATTTCAACGACGCTCAGGAGAACGTTATCATCCTCGATGGCCTTGAGACGAAGCTCAACATTCCGGCGGAGGTTCCGAAGCCGGAGAAGATGGCGGCCAACCCGAATGACAAGCAGGATGAGCCAATCGGATATGCCGGAGGTAATACGGTCGAGTCCGAGCCGCAGACTAAGCCAGACCGCCGCGAGGTGCGCGACCGCTGGCGCATAGGCTTTCCGGAATATGACCGCTACGGAGATCGTGGCGCGCGCGGGCGCGACATCCCTTTCAAGAAAGGGCGCTGGTTTGACCCCTATGGCCAGAGCATTCTGAAAGGCGATTACCCGATCATCGGCAACAAGACCTTTATGATTCTGTCGGCCGTCTCCACGTCGGTCGTCGAACAGAATCGCACGCCCAAGCCTTCAGATGTGAGCAGCGTCAGGCCCGATAGCGCAGACTTTTTCGGAAAACCCGAGCTCCTGGCCATCAATCAAACGTTTCAGTTCACCTTCGAGATGTTCCACGGCGATTCAACCTTTAAGCCGCGCGACTGGGCCATCAAGATTTCGCCGACCTTTAGTCTGCCGAACTACGTGAATGCGCGCGAGAACGGCGTCGTCAACATAGATGTGCGGCGGGGAACGAATCGCACCGACACACAGTTCTCTCTGGAAGAGGCTTTCGGCGAAGTTAAGCTGGCGAACACGAATGCCAACTATGATTTCATCTCTTTGCGCGCCGGCATCCAGCCTTTCGTCTCTGACTTTCGCGGCTTCATCTATTCGGACAATAACCTGGGCGCACGTCTCTTCGGCGCGTTCGCCAACAACCGGTATCAGTTCAACCTGGCCTACTTTCATCAGCTCGAAAAAGATACCAATAGCGGCCTCAATCGCTTCGATCAAAGACCACAGAACGTCTATATCGCAAATATCTTTCGCCAGGATTTCATCGCCAAAGGCTACACGCTGCAAGCGAGCTTTCATTTCAACGATGACCGCCGCAGCATAGAGTATGACCGCAACGGATTTCTGGTGCGCCCCGCCTTGATCGGCGACGCCGCCCCGCATTCGATTAAAGTTGGCTACCTGGGCATCAGCGGCGACGGCCACATCCGCCGCCTTAACCTCTCGCACTCTTACTATTTTGCTCTGGGGCGTGATGACCGTAACCCGATTGCGGGCCGCAGCGTTCGCATCAAGTCGAATATGGCGGCGGTCGAAGCTTCGATGGACAAAGACTTCTTGCGTTTTCGTGCTTCGTTCTTCTGGGCGCAAGGCGACAAGAATCCGACGGACACGAAAGCCACGGGCTTCGATGCCATCTTCGACGACCCGAATTTCATCGGCGGGCAGTTCTCATTCTGGAATCGGCAGGGGATCCGCCTGACGCAAACAGGCGTTGGATTGGTTCAGCCCAACAGCATCCTACCATCACTGCGCAGCAGCAAGACGCAGGGACAGGCCAATTTCGTCAATCCGGGAATCTACATCTATAATGCCGGCGTGGACGTTGATGTGACGCAGCGCATCAAGGCCATCATCAACGTCAACTACCTGCGCTTTCATCGCACGGAGTCGCTCGAATACGTTCTCTTCCAGAATCGCTTACGCAAAGAGATAGGCTTGGACTACAGTTTGGGCGTGGCCTACAGGCCGTTTCTGACCAATAACATCACGTTCAACTTCGGCGCGGCCCTGCTTCAGACGGGCCGGGGCTTCCGCGACATCTTTACCAATGCCTCGCGCAACTGTCCGGCGAACGTCTCGGACTTTTGCGCGCCGGACAATGTCATCATCAATCCGAGCAAGCCGCTGTATGCGCTGTTCGGGCAGGTGAAATTTGTGTTCTGAGATTGCCTTGAAGTTTTAGTTGAGTAGATGGGGAAGTGTTATTCACCACAGAGACACAGAGCGTACACGGAGAAAACACTCTATGCTCTACCTGAGCCCTCTGGGCCACTGCGGTGAAAGTACAATTAACCAGACGAACTTTGAATTAAAAGAGCTACAATGAACCGCACCAGCGACGGGAAGCGAATCATGCAACGCCACCGCAGCAACGTTGATCGCATCAAGCTTGTTTTCGTTCTGATGATCATAGCCGTACTCGCCGTGATCGTCTTCGGCGGCGTGCGCTCGAAGGCCACAAGCGAGACGGCGAAGCCCGCCCGCCTTTCGCCCGCAGGGAGCGAAACATCTGCCCCGCCGGCATCGAATCCCATTCCTCAACAAAGCCCCACTCCGGCAGCTTTTCAGGAAGGCTGCATCACGTGCCACGGCCAGATTGAGCCTATGCACAAGACCACCTCGGGCAAACTCGATGATGGAAAGGACGGACAGAAGCTCTCCTGCACCTACTGTCACGGCGGCAATCCTGCGGAGAAGACGAATAAAGAGTTGGCGCACGTGCAGCCCAAATACCCGGACAAGTGGAAGCGCAATGGGCAGCGCACAACCTCGAATCCTGAAAGCACCAACACGTTGCTGAATAAAGAGAGCTATGAGTTCGTGCGCTTCATCAATCCGGGCGATTTGCGCGTGATGGATCAAACATGCGGCGCTTGCCACTCGACGGAGAATTATGCCGTCTCCAACAGCATGATGCGTCACGGCGCGATGCTCTGGGGGGCGGCCTTCTACAATAACGGCGGCTTTCCCATCAAAGACACGCGTTTCGGTGAAAGCTACAGCGACGAGAATGGCGCACCCGAGCGTCTCATCCAGCAGGGCGACATCAAGCCTGAGACGATGACCCTGCGCGGCATTCTCTCGTACCTTGACCCCTTGCCGCGCTGGGAAATTTCGCAGCCCGGCAACATCCTCAGAGTGTTTGAGCGCGGAAGCAAGCGTCGTCTGGAAGTCGGTCTTCCGGACAAGGACGAAGACCCCGGAAGGCCGGATAAAGGTCTGAGCCCGCGTGGATTCGGGACAGCCAACCGCACAGACCCCGTCTATCTGGGCCTGCAGAAGACGCGCCTCCTGGACCCGACGCTCAACCACTTAGGCACGAACAATCATCCGGGCGATTATCGCTCTTCGGGTTGCACGGCCTGCCACATTATCTATGCGAACGACTCAAGCCCTGTGTCTTCCGGCAAGCAGTACGCCGAGTATGGCAATCAGGGAACGACGCACACCGCCGACAAGAGCTTTGATAATCTGAGAAATGAGCCCGGCCATCCCATCCGCCACCAGTTGACCAGAAGCATCCCGACCTCGCAGTGCATGGTCTGTCACATGCACCCTGGAACGAATATGGTCGCCACCTATCTGGGCATGATGTGGTGGGATAACGAGACGGACGGCAAAGTGATGTACCCGGCTGAGCAGCACACGCCGTCTCAGGATGAAGAGCAGCAGAAGCTCAACCGCAACCCGGAAGCGTCGAGTTTGCGCGGGCTGTGGTCCGACGAAAAGTTCTTAGACCAGACAGGCACGCAAGCCTTCAACAAGCAACTGACGCGCACGCAGTTTGCGGACTTTCACGGCCACGGCTGGATTTTCCGCGCCGTCTTCAAGCGTAATCGCAAGGGCGAACTCATTGACCGCGACGGAAACCCTTTAATGGACGCGAGCGGCAAGCCGGTCGAATCTGTTGACGCGGATAAACTCTGGCAGGCCGTCAACTTCAAAGACAACGATAACGCCGAGTTGACGAACAAGGCCATGCCCGCGGGCGTACCCGTTCATCTCAAGGACATCCATCTTGAGAAAGGGATGCACTGCATTGATTGCCACTTCCGGCAGGACTCGCATGGCAACGGGATTCTTTACAACGAGCCGCGCGCCGCCATTGAGATAAATTGCGTTGACTGTCACGGCTCGATTACCGAAAAAGGCTGGCCCGATGCTGCTCCCGGAGGAAAGGCCACGCAGATTCTGACTTCCGGCCCGGCGGCTGGCAAGTCCGTGTCGAGCAGTGGAAAGTTTGAAGAGAAGGGCGGACTGAATCTTTCGACAATCATCGTGCCCTGGCTCTCTGCCGACGGCAGCCGTGTGCGGCTTTTCGAGAAGATCAGGAAAGACAAGGACGTGCGCAAGGACGCCTCCGGTAAGGATGTCACGCTTAATAAAGGCGACATCATCCAGAATTCCATGGTGGAGCCAGGCGTCTGGTGGCGCGTCAAGCAGACGATTGACACTGTGACGGAAGGCAACCGCGACTACAACTGGAAGTCGCACTATGCCAAGACCGTCCACCTGGACGATCAGGGACAGCTCACCTGGGGCAATACGAAAGACCCGAATATAGCTCACTCTGATAGCCGGATGACCTGCTTCGCCTGTCATTCCTCATGGATGACGAGTTGCTTCGGCTGCCACCTTTCGATGCAGGCGAACCGCAAGATGCCGAACCGCCATAATGAGGGCGGCGACACGCGCAACTATACGACCTACAATTTCCAGGTCCTGCGTGACGACGTCTTTATGCTCGGCCGTGACGGCACGGTGACCGGGCACAGGGTCGCTCCCGTGCGCTCTTCTTCAGCCATACTCGTCAGCTCGCAGAACCAGAATCGCGAGTGGATCTACAGCCAGCAGCAGACGGTCTCCGCAGAAGGTTATGCAGGGCAGACTTTCAACACGCACGTCCCGCATACTGTGCGCGCCAAGGAGACGAAGGACTGCGAGGATTGCCACGTCTCGAAAAATGGCGATAACAATGCCTGGCTCGCACAGACCTATTTGCAGGGCACTAACTTCGTCAACTTCATGGGGCGCTACGTCTATATCGCTTCGGAAGATGCGCTCGAAGTCGTCCCCGTCACGGAGCGCACCGAACCGCAGGCCGTTTACGGCAGCACTCTGCACAAGCTCGCATACCCTTCGAATTACGATAATTTCGTCAATCATGAGAAGCGCAAGCTCTCTTACTATTTCGAGCATGTCGGCAATCCGAAGGTCTTGCAGGTCCAGCTAAGGGGCGAGTACGCCTATGTTGCTGCCGGCAGCGGAGGCCTGCGCGTTTACGACGTGGCGCAGATAGACCAGAAGGGATTTTCAGAGAGAATCACGACCGCGCCCGTCTCTTCTTTCGGCCAGAAGTTTTATGTGAAGACGAAATATGCGACAGCCGTGGCCGCGCCTTCGACGCTCGCGGTTGACCCGGCGCGGTGGCGACTCGACAGGGAAGTCGGATGGTTTGACCCGCTCGGGCATGATGAGAAGAGCCAGAAGGCCTGGGCCAGATATAGAGAATGGGCGAAGCTTGCGCCGGACGTGAGGGACAAGACGCCGAACCCCTGGGTCAATGAAGAGCAGCCGATTCACCCGCTCTACGCTTTCCTCTACGTCGCAGACCGCGAAGAGGGCTTGATCTTAGTCGGCGCGGCCACGCTGCTGGACGGCGATCCTCTGAACAATTATCTCAAGCGCGCGCTCGACCCGAAAATCTATCCGAACGGGGCCTTTAACCCGGACGGCTCGCTCACGGGCGCGAACAACATCACGATTGCGGGCACGTACGCTTACGTCACGACCGAGAGCGCGCTCGTCATCATCAATATCAATAACCCGCTTGAGCCTAAAAAGGTCGCCAGCATCCCGCTCAATCACCCGCGCTCGGTCGCCATTCAATTCCGCTACGGCTTCGTCGCGGATGGTGATGGATTGCAAGTAATTGACCTGACGAATCCGGAGAAAGCACATCTGGTTGACGGAGCGAGCGTGCGCTTGAAAGACGCGAAGGATGTCTATGTCGCGCGCACCTACGCTTACGTCGCCAACGGGCATGAGGGCATCGCCATCGTCGATGTCGAGAATCCCGAAAAGCCACAGCTTTACCAGATGTACAACGCGCAGGGTGAAGCGGGCGGGCCGCTCAAAGACACGCATCAGGTGAAGGTCGCGATGACGAACGCGAGCCTCTATGCCTACGTCGCCGACGGCGAAGGGGGCATGCATATTCTGCAACTGACAGACCCTGAGACGATGATCACTTACGCCGGATTCAGCCCGCGCCCGCAACCCCATCTCATCGCCACCTTCGAGACGAGCGGGCCGGCGCTCGCCATCTCGAAGGGACTTGACCGCGACCGCGCTGTTGACGAGAGCGGCAATCAGGTCGCCGTCTTCGGCAGGCGCGGCGCGCGGCCCTTCACGCTCGAAGAGATGCAGCGGATGTATTTGACGAAAGATGGTCGCCTCTTTACGGTCATGGACATCAGAGGGCTGGATGATCAGAAGCCGCTGCCGCGCTCGCAGCAAAGCGCCGTTCCGGCTGAATCGTCCCCCGCGGCCCAGCAGAACCCGTCGGTCATTGAAAAACAGAGGAGCGTCTCGGCGGCAACGAAAGCGAGCGCGATCTTCGGCGGTCTCGGACTCTTCTGCGTCCTCATCGGCTGGCGCAAGTTTCGCTCTCTGCGCCGTCCCCGTCCGTAGAGCGTGAAGGCACGGCATGCTCTGCTAGTAAAACTTATGGAAGAGTTGTATGCTTCGCCGTGCTCATCAATCATATTTGCCGGGGGAAACCGATGCGAAGAATTCTGGCGACCTTGATTCTGCTCGCCGCTGCGATGTTCTGGGCTGCTTGCGGGAGTGAGAAGAGCAGCGCCCCGAACGCTACGAGTGCCAACTCTACGGGAACGACCACCTACAGCAATACCGCTCCGACGTCTGCCGCCCCGTCCGGAGGCGGCGCGAGCAACAGCAACGCCGGAGCGCCGCCCAAGATCAAGCCGCCGACTGATAAGTAAGAGAACCGGAAAACTTCTAAAGAATCATCGAACCCTCTTGCTTGGATAAGAGCGGGCTAGTTTGATGGCGAAAGGTCCTGTTGATCATGAACACGAAACTGCGCTCTCTACTTTTCGCGGCTTTCATCTGTGCCTGTGTGAATGTGTCGGTCGCGTTCGCGCAAGGGACACAGGCGTCCGACCCGCTCTCAGCGCTTCCGACCTCTGATGTCGTCGCGTTTGCGAACGTGCAGCGAATCCTGACCGAGGTCGTCCCGCGCCTCTTGATGAAAGACCCCGCGACGCTACTTAAGATGACGACCGCTCTGAACGAGGTCTACACGAAGACGGGCGTGAACCTGCTTTCGATTGACCGGATCGCCGGCGGCCTCCAGTTCATAGGGCCGACGACGCACAGGCTGAAGAAAGAGAATATGGGCATCGCCATCATCGTTCACGGTGACTTCGATGCTGACAAACTCATCGCGTTCCTCAAGCAAGAGACAAATAACAAAGGGAGCGAAGAAAGTTATGGCGGGA